>Ga0209471_1000086_pt1 | contig 70657 bp, 57 predicted proteins | sample GraSoiAngelo_128_FD_185885 | JGI IMG/M metagenome (GOLD analysis project Ga0209471, IMG submission 185885) | Grasslands soil microbial communities from the Angelo Coastal Reserve, California, USA - 14_0927_12_20cm (SPAdes) (version 2) | ecosystem: Environmental > Terrestrial > Soil > Grasslands ...
CCAGAATTCGCTGGTGCGGCCCATCAGCCATTGTCCGACCACAGTTCCTACGATCACTTGCGCGAAATACAGCGACGCATACCAAAGGAACAAAGTAGAAAGTCCGATGAACAGTCCCACCACGGTGACGCATGCAATGAGGGCGGCGATGGGCACGCCGAACAGCGTCAGCACGCCAAGCCCCGCGGACGCGCCGTATTGCTCCGCGGACTTCACCGCTTCCTCCGCGAATCTCGGCATCAGCGAGAAGAGCACCAAGCCGTACAGGATGAATGCCGCCAGCCAGATGACCTGCCAGACGTAATAATGCCCTGTCCGGTAGCCTTCTTTCTTCTCCATTTGCTGGAACTCCACGGGCGAGGCCAGTTTCGCTCCCGCAGCCACTTCCGCCGGCTTGTTTCCTTCAAAATGAATCGTCCCTTCCACTTGCGCGTTCGAGCCGATGATCAGCATGTTTCCTTTTTCCCGGACGCTTCCGCTGCAAACGCCGTTCAAGTTCATTTCTTCGCCGTAAAAAAGAATGTCGCGGCCCACATGCCCGTCAATGGCCAGCGTTCCGCCAAACATGGTGATGCCGTGCACGACTTTCCCCGTGGACTCCAGCGTGACCGCGTCGCCGAACCAGGTGATGTTTTTTCCGACCGTCCCGGAAATCACCACCGTGTTCCCCGCCGAGCGCACGTTGCCGTCCACAATCCCAGGAATGCGCAGATAGCGTCCCGCGGTGATGACGTCGCCCGTCACGTGCCCGTCAATGTCGATGTCCTTACCCGCCGCAAAGACGTCGCCATCCACCGTTCCTTCCACCCGCACGCGTTCTCCCGAAAGGAAGATGTCGCCCTTAATCGTTTCGTCCTTGGCCACCGTCGGGTTCTGTCCCGTGCGTTTCTCGGCGGCCGGAGCTCCGGGCGTCAACATCAGGGCGGCGCAAAGGCTGGCAAATACCAGCGCCAGCGCCGAGCCGCGGCGGATTCGCCGGCGCAGCAACATCGCGCCCACGCCGCCCAGCGTCACCAAGGCCACTGCTTCGAGAATGGTGATCATGGATTGCCACCCTTTCCACACCGCACCCTGAAAAATCAAAAGCCCCAGCAGATTCGAGCCGCCGAAGCCCGCTTGCTCCAGCTGCTGCTGCCAGGGCTCAATGTATCCCGTGTAAAGCGCGTACGCGCCGGTTGCCGCCAGTCCAAACGCCAGGCCCCAGATCCATTGCATCGAGCGACGCGCTTTTTCCTGGAACTGGGCAAGCCGCGACGGCAGCGGTTCCGTGTCTTCCAGCATCGCGCGCATCAGCAGGCGCGACTCGCGCTCCAGCGCGCGCAGCAGCGTGCCGCAGGTATCGCACTGTTTCGTGTGGGCGGAAACTTCCAGCCCTCGCGCGCGGTCGAGCTGGCGCTCGAGGTACAGCAGGCAGGTCATCTCGTCCAGATGCTTCAACTTTTCTTCCCCGGATTCGCTCATGAAGCCCCTCCTGCCGCCAGCGCCGCATTGCCTTCCAGCGCTTGCCGCAGTTCGTGCCGCGCGCGCAGCAACACCACGCCAACGAAGGCCCGGCGCACTCCCAGCGCATCAGCAATCTCGTCATAACTCATGTCCGAGTAATAGCGCATCACCAGCGCCATGCGCGCCCGAGCGCTCATTTTCTCGAGCGCCTTGCGCACTTCTTCGCTGGAGCGCTGCTCCATCAGTTTTTCCAGTTGGCTTGGCTCGGGATGCTCCAGCGCCACGTTTTCCAGGTCTTCGGTTTCTTTGTCCTGGCGAATCTTCCGGCGGCGTAAGATGTCCCAGCAATGGTTCGCGGCGACTTTGTAGAGCCAGGCCGAGAACGACCGCGTCCGATCGTACTGGCTGAGCTTGCTCTTCAATTTCATGAAAATTTCCATGGTGGCGTCCTCCGCATCTTCGCGGGTCGGCATGGCACGCCTGCAGAAACGGAAAATGGCCGGCGCGTATTCCCGGTAAAGCTGGCCCCAAGCCTCGGCGTCGCCCGCCCTGGCACGGGCAATCGCCTCGCTCGACTCCGTTGTTCCCGGCGCGCTCATCCGGCCTAGCTTCTGCGTTTCCATAGCCTAGTACGCACAAAAGCCTGCAAATATTACATCCTGCAAACCGTGGTGATAGTTGCCGTCGATTCTAACCCCTGCATTCCCAGGTGATTACGTCCACATCCCCGGCCAACCCCGCCCTCCCAGCAATATTGCTGGCGGGCAGTCTTATAAATTCGTTTCGGGAATTCGCACTCGATTTCCGTTTTTTCCGTCTCTCGCCAGTCCTCAGTTCTGACTTCTGCTTGCTCACCCCACATCGAGCGCTAATTTCAGTGCCTTATCGAGCTCCGCCTGCTTTGCGGCTCGAAGCGAACCCCCATAATGCGTCAGATCGGCTTTGCGCAGGCTTACGAGGTTATCGCCCATGATCCGGCTCGCGTGCTGCAGTCCTTCTTCCGGCCCAATCGCTACTTGGGTGGCCAACCCCTCTCCGCCACGGTACACCGGCGCGCAGATGACCGTGGAAACCTGGAATCGAGGAGCGCCTGGCGGCTCACCAATCACGAACGTCCGGTACAGGTTCCGATCGCCGCCCGGTTTTTAGACCGGATAGAGTTCACCCCGTTTCATGTGATCACATCTCTCGTCAGGTGCCTGTTGAGTTCGCGGAGAAATGATGGCGCGGTCTTATTCGCCTGATGCCTGGTATTCCAAGACGCCCTCGGCTTCCCGGTTCATCCGGTCCTTGAGGTATTTGCGGAGCAAGCGTTCAATGAACGCCGAGCGCGATTGCTTCGATCCCGCCAGGCGGTCCACTCCTGCCAGAAGATCCTTCGATAGTGTGATAGACGTCTTCTCTTTCATACCATCATCATACTACTCGGGGGGTGCGTTTGCGGCGCCGGCGGTCGCCGGGACGTTCTTCAGGCGGCGGGGAGTTCGATGGTGACGGCGGCGCCGTGGGGGTGCAGGTTTTCTGCGTAGATCTTGCCGTTATGTTCTTTCACCGTGCCGTAGCAAATGCTCAGCCCCAGGCCGGTACCTTTGCCCACGGGCTTGGTGGTATAGAAAGGATCGAAGGCCCGGCCGAGATCGCTGAAGCCGGGGCCGGTGTCGCTGAAGCGCACCACGATTTTCTTTGCTTCCAGATTTCCTTCAACCACGACTCTCTTTTCGGGCGCTTGCTCCACGGCCTGCGCGGCGTTGGTGAAGAGATTTACGAAAACCATTTTGAATTGGCCCTCATTGATCGGAATGCGCGGCAGGTCCGGCGGAAAATTCAGTTCAAACTGGATGCCCGAATTTTTCCATTGGTACTCGCAGAGCATCAGCGAATCGCGCACCACCGTCGCGATGTCCAGCGTTTTTCGGCCGTCCTGGAGCGGCCGCGCAAAACTGATGAGGTTGTCAATGATTCGTTTCATGCGCCGCGCTTCGGTTCCCAGCCGTTCGAGTTTGTGCCGGACGCCGTTGTCCGGGGCTTGTTCCTTCAACAAGTCGGAGTAGCCCATGACCGCGGTTAGGGGATTATTGAGTTCGTGCGCTATGCCGGAAACCAGCTGGCCGATTCCTGCGAGCCTTTCCTGCTGGACCATTTGGATTTGCGCGTGCTGCAAGCGGTCCAAATTCTTTTTGGATTCGTGCAGCAGGCGTGTCATTTCGCGCGCCATCAGCATTTGCCGCAGGAAGACGCACACGCCTACCAGCATGATTCCAATCAGCGTCACCATCACGCGATACGAGCGCAACTGGTCGGCGGGAACGAGGTACAGCACGAACAGACCGATCAGCGGCATGGACATCACGGCCAGCACGGCGAGGAATGCGGATACCTCGGTTTCGGGTTCTTTTTCATCTCCGGCGAGTTTTTCTGATAGGACGTGACGAGCGCGCACCGCAATCAAGATGAGCCAGCAGATGGCGGCATAGTCGGGAACATCGTAGATGCTTCCGCTGTAGTATTCATTGCGATTCAGCGCCGCATTGAGCCACTGATAGGAGAGGAGATATAGCGCGCTGGCGCCGAACAGATGCCAATAGATTTTGCGCCAGGCGCCTTCGGCCACCAAAGCCATGCCGCCCAGCACGATCATCTGGACGGAGAATTCGAGGATGAAGAGCGAGAAGTAGTAGGCGTTGTACAACGCCTGGTTCAGGATGAGGTATTCGTTCGGATAGACCAGGAACATGTAGAGGTAGACCCACCAAAGAAGGAGAATGAGGAAATTCAGGGAGCTGAGCAGGAAGCGCTGCTCGCGCTGACGCGAGCCCGGGCGCATCGCCGCGGCGGCCATCATGGGAACCGGTTGGAGGAACAGCGGAATATCGGCCCAGAACGGGTTGGGAGGCTGGCGGCCGGTGATCACTTCATAGTAGAGCCAGCCGGCGAAGTTGACCCACACCATCGCCGCGCCGAGGGCCATCAAGAACCAGAACCAGCGCGTCCGGCCCCTGTTGCTGAAAGCGGCGCGGAGCAGGACCACGACCGCAATGAGCCACAGGCCGGTCCCGCTCATGTCGGAAAAGGCGGTGAGGGCCGCCCCGGGCTTCGCTAGCAGGGAAACGAAAGTGTACACCAGCAGAAAACCGGCAACGCTCCCGACTTCCCAGTGCGTGAGCTTTCTCATTCCTTCTTGTCCGACTCCCAAGCGCCAACCGTGGAGCTGCGCTGCCAACTTTCACTGTACGGTGCTTTGCCGGGGGACAGCCCAACAGGACACAGTTACTCGCTAGTTTATCGGGGAAACGCGTTGGTCAACCTGACCGTGCTAAAAATTTGCTGTGAAGGTAACCGCCGAGGCGCAAACAGAAGGGGGACCTTACTTCAGTATTTCTACTTAATTCTGAAGGACGGCCGCATCGCGGGGGATTCGAGATTCGAATCGTGCCGCGCGATTCAATTTGCATGTTTTCGTGTTCACGGTTGGAAACAGGGATATGAAGAAATAGCGCCGCCATGAAACCATTTTGCCCGCGAGCCCGCGAGGCAGATTCTTGACCGGGTTCTTTAACTCCTGGTATGGTGAAGAGTTATTGTGGGCTCAGTGTTGGCGCTGAGCGCAAGAGCTCCTGTGGAGGGAGCGCTTTTCTCTCATGGGCCTGACCAAACTGGTAATCCGGGGCGCGCGACAGCACAACCTGAAAAACATCAGCGTGGAGATTCCCCGGAACACCTTGACGGTCATCACCGGGCTTTCCGGCTCGGGAAAATCCTCGCTCGCCTTTGACACTATTTATGCGGAAGGACAGCGGCGCTACGTGGAATCGCTTTCCGCGTACGCGCGGCAATTCCTTGACCAGATGGAGCGGCCGGAAGTGGACGGGATCGAAGGGCTTTCGCCGTCCATCGCCATCGAACAGAAAACCACGACGCGTTCGCCGCGCTCGACGGTGGGCACGATCACAGAAATTTACGACTACCTGCGCGTGGTATACGCCTCGGTCGGTGTTCCGCATTGCCCGAACTGCGGGAAGCCGATTACGCGGCAATCGAGCGAGCAGATCGTGCAGGCGATTCTGCAGGGCGAGATTTGCAAGCCCGACGACCGGATCATGATCCTGGCGCCTATTGTTCGCGGAAGGAAGGGCGCGTATCGCAAGGAGCTGGAAAGATTCGCGCAGGACGGATACGTGCGCGCGCGCATTGATGGCGAACTCATCCCGCTCGACGATATTCCGGCGCTGGACAAGCGCAAAAACCACACGATTGAAATCCTCGTGGACCGGTTGCTCGTAAAACAAGGCATTGCGGCGCGGCTGGAACAATCGATTGCCACGGCGCTGAAGCTGGCGAACGGGCTGGTGACCGTGGCGGTTGTGGGCGCGAAAGAGCACACGTTTTCGGAAAAGCTGGCGTGCCCGGATTGCGGAATATCCGTTCCGGTGCTGGAGCCGCGGTCGTTCAGCTTCAATTCGCCTTACGGAGCGTGTCCGGCGTGCAACGGGCTTGGTTCGAAATATGATTTCGATCCGTCGAAAATTATTAATGATTGGTCAAGACCGCTTTTTGATGGCGGGCTGGGGCCGGGATCCGGCTCGGCGATTTTGAAGCGGACGCTGGAGCTTGGCGCGTATGCGCACGGGTTCGATTTGGATACGCCGTTCGAGAAATTACCCGCGCGGATTCAGAACATGCTGCTGTATGGGTGTCCGCCCTCGAACGGCCGAGATGGCGCGGGTGAAAACGCGAAAGCGGGGAGGAAATCGAAAGGAGAAAAGGGTTTTCGGTTTCCGGGCATCCTGCAATTTCTGGAACGGAATTTCGAAGAGTCTGGTTCAGACTCGTACCGCGAGTGGATGACGCGGTACATGTCCGCGACGGTGTGCAGCGTTTGCCACGGCAAACGGTTGCGGCCGGAATCGCTGGCGGTGAAGCTGGCGGGCTGGTCCATTGCAGATTTCACGGCGCTTTCGCTCAGCGCAGCACGGCCGGCGGTGGACAAAATCCTGACGCAGCTCAACGAGCGGCAAAAGGAAATTGCGGGGCGGCCGCTGGAAGAAATCGCGGAGCGCATTGATTTTCTTTTGGCGGTAGGCCTGGTCTACCTGAGCCTGGAGCGGTCGGCAGCCACGCTTTCGGGAGGGGAAGCGCAGCGCATCCGGCTGGCGACGCAAATCGGCTCGCGGCTGCGCGGCGTGCTTTACGTGCTGGACGAACCGAGCATTGGGCTGCACGCGCGAGACAATGCGCGGCTGCTTGGTTCACTCGAACATCTGCGCAATCTCGGCAACACCGTGCTGGTAGTCGAGCACGACGAAGACACGATTCGGCGCGCTGATTTCGTAGTGGATTTGGGCCCGGGCGCAGGAAAGGCAGGCGGCTATCTGGTTGCGCAGGGAAAGCCGGAACAAATCGAAGCTACGGCGGAGTCGCTGACGGGACAGTATCTCAGCGGCGCGGCAAAAATTTCGGTTCCGGAAAAGCGCCGCAGCCAGAACGGAAAAGTGATCCAGATTCTCGGAGCTAGCGCGAACAATCTCAGGGAGATTGACGTCACCATTCCCCTGGGGTTGTTTACGGTGGTCACCGGCGTGTCGGGGTCGGGAAAATCCACGCTGGTGAACGACATTTTGTATCGCGCGCTGGCGCAAAAACTCTATCGCTCCTCGGAAGCGCCCGCGGCGCACAAGCAGATCGTTGGCACGGAGCACATCGACAAGGTCATCGAGATTGATCAGGCGCCGATTGGACGCACGCCGCGCTCGAATCCCGCGACATACACCGGCGTGTTCGCGCCGATCCGCGACCTGTTTGCGATGCTGCCGGAGTCGCGCGAGCGCGGCTACCGCCCGGGCCGCTTCAGCTTCAACGTGAAGGGCGGACGCTGCGAAGCCTGCCAGGGAGACGGCCTGCGGCGCATCGAAATGAACTTTCTTCCGGATGTTTACGTGATGTGCGAAGTGTGCCGCGGGCGCCGGTACAATTCGGAAACGCTGGCGGTGCGCTACAAGGGCCACTCGATCAGTGACGTGTTGAATTTGCCGTCAGCCGATGCGCTGAAACTGCTCGAAAACATTCCGCAGATTCAACAGAAGCTTTCGACGCTGGTGGACGTGGGGCTCGGGTACGTGACGCTGGGGCAGTCCGCCACGACGCTTTCCGGCGGGGAAGCGCAACGCATCAAGCTGGCGCGCGAGCTTTCCAAGCGGCAGACGGGCCGGACGCTCTACATTCTCGATGAGCCGACGACGGGATTGCATTTTGACGACGTGCGAAAACTGCTCGACGTGTTGCAGCGGCTTGTGGATTTGGGAAACACCGTGCTGATCATCGAGCACCATCTCGACGTCATCAAGCAAGCGGACTGGATTATTGATTTGGGTCCGGAAGGCGGAGAAGGCGGCGGGCGCATTGTGGCGCAAGGTCCGCCTGAGCAGGTGGCCCGGACGAAGAGATCGTACACGGGGCAGGTGCTTGCGCGTGTGCTGGGCATGAACGGACATTCCAACGGGAACAACAGCAAAGGGAAATGACGCTTGCCAAAAGCAGATTCCTCGCTTCGCTCGGGAGGACAACGCTGGCGGGCGGGGAAAATGCGCAGCATTGGCGCGGCCGAAATCAACTTTTCCTTGCGGCTCGTCGTGCTTCTCCGTAGAGTGAAGCACTTATCATGAGCGTTTATTCGATCCAGCCCTTGGTGCTTGGTGAAGTGCGGACCTATCCGCTGGCGTCGCGGAAGAGCAAGGTGAATGTGCGGGAATTCGCCAAGCCTGACGCGTGGAACACTTCTCTGACAAAATTTCTGGATTCGCTGCCGCAGATTCTCGCGGGGCGGGAACTTCGCCAGCTTCTGACGGCCATCCATGCGGCGCGCAAGCAACGCAAAGCGATTCTCTGGGGCCTGGGCGGACACGTCATCAAAGTTGGGCTCGGCCCCGTGTTGATCGATTTGATGGAGCGCGGCTACGTTTCGGGAATGGCGATAAACGGCGCAGCGCTGATTCATGATTTTGAGATCGCCCTGGCCGGAAATACTTCGGAAGACGTGGAGGCCGCGCTTGGCGAAGGCCAGTTCGGGATGGCGGAGGAGACCGGCAAGTACCTGAACGAAATTGCCAAACTGGCCGAGCGAATTCGAATCGGATACGGCGAAGCGGCGGGACAATTTCTTAACTGCGGGGTCATTGAGGTCAAACATGCAGAGTCCAGCGTTTTGGCGGCGGCGCACAAGCGGCGCATCCCGGTGACCGTGCATCTGGCCATCGGGACGGATATTCCGCACCTGCACCCATCGGCCGACGGCGCGGCTCTCGGCTACGCCACCTATCGCGATTTTCGGCTGTTCTGCGCGCTGACCGAGCAGATGCATCCCGGCGGCGTGTATCTCAATTGGGGATCCGCGGTCGTGCTGCCGGAGGTCTTTCTGAAGGCTGTTTCGGTGGTGCGGAATCTTGGCGTGCCCCTTCGCCCCATTACCACGGCCAACTTCGACTTTATTCAGCACTACCGCCCGTTGCAAAATGTAGTGAAGCGTCCCACCGCTTCCGGCCCGAACCACAAAGGACCGGAATCCCGCGGCTTTGCGGTCACGGGCCATCACGAGTTGATGCTGCCCCTGGTTGCGGCGGCGCTGGCAGCAGGTTGGCCGAAGAAGCGGTGACCGGAGAGGGATGAGCCTGGTTGACGAAAATCCGCTGGATTCACCGGGAGAGCCAGGCGAGTCAGAAGCCTCAGCTGCCGGGAGTTCGGAATCTTGCTTGTCGGAATCCCCTGCCACGCTCGCGGGCGATCCTATTTCCTACGTCGCGGCTCATCCCGAGGCGGCTCATCCTCCAGGTTCCAACCTGCCCGAGGACTTGAGGATCTCGTGGTCCTGGGTGCACTTGGTTGTCTTCGGTTTGTTCGGGTTCATCAGCCTGGTCGTGGTGCAACTGACTTTCTCCGTTTATTACATGCCGGCGCGCCAGCATTTTGCCAACAAACACGAACTCGAACAGTTCGTCTTTTCAAAACCGCTCTTTGCGGTCGGAAGCATGGTGGTGTGGGAAGCCTCGCTGCTTTTCTTTCTTTACGTAACCGTCGCGTTGCTTCCGAATGCGCCGTTTTGGCGGTCTCTTGGCTGGAGACCTTTAGGTGCACGTGATCCGCGCGAGCCGCGAAAGCCGTGGCCGTATTTATTCCTGGGATGCGCGCTTTCCATCGGCGTGTTCATCGTGAATGCGAAGACCAGCACGCCCGAGAACGCGCCGATCGAGGAGTTGTTCCGGCACCGTGGCACCATGTTCTTGTTCATGGCCATGGCGGTGTTGTTTGCTCCGCTCGTGGAAGAAACGCTCTTTCGCGGCTACCTTTACCCGCTGCTGGCGCGGTTGACATCCTCGGTTGCCTCTGCATTTGGAGTAGGGCCATCGGTCGCTGTACGGCGGGGCGTGTGGACCAGCATTGTTGTGACGGGGGCGATCTTCGGTCTGGTTCACGGCTATCAACTCGGCTGGAGCGTGGGCCTGGTTGTCACGCTCATGGCGGTGGGAATGGTCTTTACTTATGTCCGCGCGCGGACCGGGACGGTGTACGCGAGCTATCTGCTTCATCTCGGATACAATTCGACGATTGCGTTGTTTACGCTCATCGGCTTCGTGGCGACCAAGGGCTTTACGAAAATGCCTCCACATCACTGAGAAAAAGCGACTCGTGTCTCGTGGTGCCCCCGCATCAAAGAGATGTTTGCGATGTCGGGGTGTTCGGTGCTTGCGTGTGTGGTTCCAAGATACAATGAAACCTTTCCAGGATGGCAATAGAATGTACGTAGCCCAACCCATCGAATGGACGGACCGCGGCGTGGTAATGCTGGACCAGCGGCGTTTGCCCGCAGAGGAAAGCTATTGCACTTACACTGACTACCACGAGGTGGCGAAAGCCATTCGCGAAATGGTGATTCGGGGCGCGCCGGCGATTGGCGTAGCCGCGGCGATGGGCGCTGCGCTGGGAGTGCAGTACTCTTCCGCGAAATCTGTGGAAGCGCTTCGCGGCGAATTCGCTGAGATTTGCGAGACGCTGGCGAAAACGCGGCCTACGGCGGTTGATCTCTTCTGGGCGCTCGAGCGAATGAAGCGGCGCTTTGGCCATTTGACAGAGAAAACTTCCGACCTCGCAAAAATCAAGCTGGGGATGGCGGAGGAAGCCCAACGAATTCATTTGGAAAAACGTGCGACGGATGAGGCCATAGGGAGATTCGGTGCGGAATTTATGCCGCGGGAAGGGCAAGTGATGACCCAATGCAACGCAGGCGCGCTGGCGACAGCAGGGATTGGCTCGGCGCTAGGCGTGATCCGGGTGGCTTTTGAACAGGGGCGAAAACTGCACGTTCTTGTGCCGGAAACGCGGCCGTATCTTCAGGGCGCGCGGCTCACGGCGTGGGAACTGCACAAGGGCGGCATTCCGCTGACGCTCATCACGGACAACATGGTTGGGCACTTTTTAAAAAGCGGGAAAGTGGGCGCGGTCGTGACCGGAGCGGATCGCATTGCCGCCAACGGCGACACCGCCAACAAAATCGGAACATACCAAATCGCCGTGCTGGCGAAAGAAAACAAAGTGCCGTTTTATATCGCCGCGCCGATTTCGACTTTCGATCTTTCGCTTCCGGATGGCGAGCATATCCCCATCGAGGAGCGCTCGGCTGCGGAAGTGACGCATCTGAAAGGGTTGCGCATTGCGCCGGACGTGCCCGCGGCAAATCCGGCCTTTGATGTGACGCCGGCTCGCTATATTGTCGCAATTTTCACGGAACGAGGGGTTGCTCGCGCGCCTTACAAGGAATCGCTTCGCGCGCTGGCAGAAGTCCCGCAACAGCACGTGGCCTCGCGCGTATAAGAAGTCACCAGCTCCTACGCCGATTGACGATGGTATGAGACGCTAACTATAGTCCCAAAGGCAGCGAGGGAATCCTATCCGGCAGATTTCTTATTATCAGGTGCTAGAGGCATGGGCACAGTTTGATTGTAGAAGACCTGCACCTCGGCCAGCGCGTGGCGCTGAAGTTTTTGCCGCAAGATTTGGCGCGCCACCACCAGCAGGCGCTCGAGCGGTTCAAACTTGAAGCGCGCACCGCCTCTTCCCTGAATCATCCGAACATTTGCACGATCTATGAAATCGTCGAAGCGGACGGCGAATATTTCATCGCCATGGAGCTCGTTGAAGGCGAGCCGCTGGACCGCTACTTGTCACGCCACCGGCCGGACTTGCAGGAGCTACTCGATAGTGGCATTCAAATTGCCGATGCGCTCGATGCGGCACATTCGAAAGGCGTGATCCACCGCGACATCGAGCCGGGGAATATCGTTATCACGCCGCGGGGACAGGCGAAGATTTTGGACTTCGGCCTCGCCAAACTGGTGGCGGGTCGAAAAACGATCGACTTACGCTGGCGCAACCCTGGCCACTGCCTCGGAATACCTCACTTCGCCGGGGATGGCGGTCGGCACTATTGCTTTCATGTCTCCCGAGCAAGCTCGCGGGAAAGAGCTCGACACGCGGAGCGATCTGTTTTCTTTAGACGCGGTGCTCTATCAGATGGCGACCGGCAAGCTTCCTTTCGAAGGCGACACTGCCGCGACCATCTTTGATGGAATTCTGAATCGGCTTCCGCCATCCCCGCTCGAGTTGAATCCCCTGCTCCCGCCAAAACTCGACGAAGTCGTTCGAACCGCGCTTGAGAAAGACCGGGATTTGCGCTACCAGAGCGCGGCGGAAATGCGCGCAGAACTGAAGCGGCTGAAGCGCGACACAAGCTGTGTCGCAAGCCAGCGGCATCAGCCCTGCCGTGAGGGCATCCAAGGTTCGCCAATCGAAACGAGGGTTTATCGCCATCGTCGCGGTAGTTGGACGTCGTCCTGATGAGCAATTTCCGTTAGTGCGGCCGTGAGGTGACGTTTTCGCCCAGCGGCGGGAAAACGGTTGCGCTTCAATTCAAAACGAGAATCAAGCCGGCCGAATCAGGAAAACAACGCGCTCGTGTTTACGGAACATTGCGAAGAAATCCAGCAACTGCTTCCAGGGAACATATTTCTTGTTCAGCAACTGCATACCGTGTTGGGCTTCGCGTCCCGAGAGTATCTCGGCTCGTGCGGGGACCCAGTCGCCCTTTACTCTGCCGCTTGCATTGCATGGCACAACGTTCACCCGCGGATTGTTGCGAATGCGCTTCACTTTTCCCGAGACGCCCATGGTATACACGTACAGCTTCGCGTCGTTCGAATCGAGCTTTGCGGAAGGATCGGCGGCAAACCAAACGGGGGTCTTCACGCCCTGGCCGCTCTTCTTGAAGCTTTCGAGGTTCAGATACTTCTGCCCAGCAAAAGCTGCAAATCCCATCGCATCACCTCGCGCCGCGCGGTCAAAATGCGGCCGTTCCTTCGATGCGGGGCATTCTAGACACGTCACAGACACAAGGGCGGGCACTTTAGCCTGCCCTGGTTGAACGGCCGGAATTTGGTTTCGAGGAAAATACTTCACGCGGACGTAGGTCACCTCTTCGGTGATTGCGTCCTCCTGGTCTTTGCGAAAAGTCCAAGTGGTCTTGAAATGATCGTTATCGAGGAATGTGTACGTGGCGTGATGCATGTGGCCGTCATCGGCGCTCTTCAGGGTTGGAGATGCTCACTAAATCGAACGTGAGCGTTTTGGTTTCCCGCGAATATGTGCCGCGCATGGCTGGCTGGTTGCCCGCCATGCAGTAGTGCGCCAGCTTCACATCGCCGCCGTCCAGGTAATACAGCGTGATCATCTGGACAGACTTGCCGTCTTCCGTCTTCAACCATGTGCGGCTTTTCGAGAATGGCGATGCCGCCGGAGGTAAGCTCCAAATCGAGCGAGGCCTTGTTCATGTTGGTCTTGTCCGTTTCCCAATGGCCGACCAAGGACTTTAGTCTTTCGAAGGCTTCTGCACCATTGCCCGGCGCTGGCTCTCACTGCCAGGATGGCAATTCCTAGAATGATCAAACCAAAAGCTTTCATCCACGTCTCCATTTTCTTCTCCTTCCTTGCATGTTTTCCGCAGTTCATTGCCATGCAGAGGCTTCCACTCGCGTTCCGAACTTCTGCGTCGCGAATCCCACAATCAGTCCGAGCAGCATTCCCGGCAGCATGATGTCCCAGAAGAGGCCCGGGCCTGCCCTGAGGATCACCAACAGGCTCAAAAGAGCGGCAATGACAATCCCGGCAAACAATCCCAGTGGCATGGACCGGACGCGCTGCGAAAAGAAACGCATCGCCAGGCCAGAGAGGAGCCCCTTCAGCATGGAAAACGTAATCACGCTGGTCATCACTGGAGCGAGCGATGGCTCGAAGAATCCGCTCAGCCTGTCAAGCAGTCCGAGTGTTCCGCCGGTGTTTAGGCCGAGCATTGGCTTTGATAGACTCATCTCTTGCGCAGTCCTTGCCTTTCATCAAGCTACCGCGGGGCGCTTGATGTGGCGGGAGCCGCGCCATATCTTTGCGTCGCGTAGCCTACGATCATCCCAACGATGCTGCCAGGCAGGATGATCTCAAGGTAGTAGCCATGCTGCATGTAGGCCACAAGGAACGCCAGCACAAACCCCACGGCGAGTCCGAACAAGATTCCTAAGGGAAGCGACTTTACTTTGCGGGCAAAGACTCCCGCCGCAACTCCTGCGATCAAGCCCTTGATTGTGGACCCAACAATGATTCCAACCATCATCGAACGAGCGGCCGGCGTGAACCATGCGGTTCCTCCGTCGATGGCACCCAAGACAGCACCCAACAGAAGTCCCAGCAGTACTTTGTTCATGCTTCCTCCGGGTTGTTTGGTATCTACCGTTCAATACAACGCTTTCGCAAAATCCTTTAGCCCTACCGGTGCATGAAGAACAGAATCAACACGCGCATCAGTAAGTACGCGCCAATCAACAAGATAAAGAAGCGGTAACGGCGGTAAAACCGCGTCAGCGTTTCGATGAAGCTTTCGCGGTGGGCTTCTATCGGAAGGCCGTCGAGATAGCGCGAGACGTCTTGAGCCATTTCCGGAAGGGTGGCATAGCGGTCCCCGGGATTTGGCGCCGTTGCTTTCGAGCATATGGCTTTCAGAGCTTTGTCCAGGCGTTGCTTTCCGGCAGCCGGGTTGGATGCGTTCGAAACACTGGCAATCAAGAATCGCAGGAGCGCTCCAAGAGAAAAAATGTCGCTGCGCGCGTCCAAGTGCTCGACGTCGCCGCGCGCTTGCTCCGGCGACATATAGCCTGGCGTACCCATCACAGTTCCGTGCCCCGTGACGACGGAGCCCCCCGCGCTACGGTTCGAATCGTCTCCCCGCACGGGCTTCTCGAAAATCGTGGCATCGGGATCGGCAGCTCCCGATGGCGGCCGAACTTCTTGATTCAGGAGCTTCGCCAGGCCCCAGTCCATGACGAGAACTTCGCCGAAGGACCCAATCATGATGTTGGCGGGTTTGAGATCCCGGTGCAGCACGCCGTGTGCGTGCGCAAAAGCGACGGCGTCACAAATGCGCAGGAAAATCCGCAGGCGATGCGTAGTGGACCTAGAGGGCTGGATGTATTTGTCGAGGCGCTGGCCCTGGACAAATTTCATGGTGTAGAAAACGCGGCCATCGGAGAGCGTTCCCACGTCGTGCACCGGAACGATGCCCGGATGCTCGAGGCGCGCCAACACCAGGGCTTCCCGGACCAAACGGTTGGCGAGATCGCCGTCTGCCCCCGGCATATCCAGAACTTTCAGGGCAACGCGGCGCTCCAGCTTTTCGTCTTCTGCGACGTACACTACACCCATGCCGCCGCGCGCGACGCGCCCGAGCAAACGGTAACGAGTGCCGGTGAGATCAGGGATTTCCGCGGCTTCGCGCAGGCGGTCCATCGCTTTGTCCGAAAGAAATTTCATTTCTCGTGACTGCCGAACGCGGCGCGAGCTTCGCGCTGGAATTCCTCTTCACTGCCGCAGAGTTCATGCAGGCGCTCGAGCGAGATTCTACGAAATTCGCGGCGCGCCCAGGCCAGCGCGTTGTTCACGTCGCTCACGGAAATCGCATATTCCTTCGCGAGTTGGTCGTAGGAAATCTTGTCATGGTCTTCGAGGTCGTAAGCCTCGAACAAATGAAACGTACGCTCGCGCCCGCGGGCCAAGCAAAGCTGGTGCAAGTCCTCGACTGCCAGAGTGAACAAGCTCCGAAGCCATTCTTTTTCAAAGAATTCGTCGAGCGATTCCGGCGAAACAATCCTGGCGGGATCCATCACCGCATTGCCCAATTCCTCCTCGGCGGCGGCAAAATCGAGGGCCACGTGCGGGATGTCTCCGCCGCGCTTCTGGCGACGGTCGGCTTTGTCCTCGTTCGAAACAAAACTGTCCACGCAAACGCGCAGATAGGTTCGCAGGCGGGCCTTCTTTGGCTCGAACTTTTCGAGCAATTCGCGCTCGAGCACCCCGACAAAAAATCCTTGAGTCAGATCCTGCGCTTCGTCCGCTGGCCTGTCCCAGCGCAGACGAATGTATTTATAGATGGGCTTCCAGTAGGCCGCGCAGAGCGATTCCAACGCGCGCGCTCGTTCTTCCGCGTCAATGCTGGCCACGGCTTCGATGACCGACCGGCGCGTCGGGGGAAAGCGATCGCCGCCAGTTCCGAGTTCTTCTTCGTTCATGTGCGTGTTCATTCCCCGTAGGATTGTACCTTCGAGCATAGGAAAAATGAGAAGTCACTCGTAGCGGAGGGCGTCAACGGGACCAAGGCGGGCGGCTTTCCAGGCAGGATAAACTCCAAACACAATGCCAATCAGCGCGCAAAGGGTCACCGCCGGGACCACCCAGAACAAAGACAGGACCGCCGGAAAATGCAGGCCATAGCGAAGGAGCACGCTGAGTCCGGAACGGCACATCACTCCGATGACCCCGCCGAGGGCGCTCAGCGTGACGGCTTCGATCAGGAATTGCGCGAGGATAATGCTGCGCTTCGCGCCGATGGCCTTCCTGACGCCGATTTCCCGCGTTCGTTCCGTCACCGACACGAGCATGATGTTCATCACCCCGATGCCGCCAACAATCAGTCCGACGGAAGACACCGCAAACATCAGAAGAAAGATCAACCCGCTGATCTTGTTCCAGAGATCAAGAAAATAGTCGGACGTAAACAAAGCGAAATCGTCCGGCATGTTGTTGGCGAGCCGCCGCTTGCGGCGAAGGAGATCGCGAATTTCTTCGACCGCCTGGGCGACCTGCGTGGGGTCGCTGGCTTTTGCAAAAATCACGTAATCCCTCGGATTGGGATAGAGTTTCCGCAAGGAAGTGACGGGCATGACCGCAATGTTGTCTTCGGGATTGGAGCCACTGGAAAGCCTTGACGGCGTTTATCCATCGTGCCAATCACCGTGAAAAGCTGGCCGTCGATGATGACTTCCTGGCCCACGCCTTTATCCGCGCCTGGGCAGCCGCCAGACCGCTCAGCACCGACCAAAGCCGCACAGCGCTCGGCAGCGGCGTCAGCCAGGAAACCACCTCCGCAACCATTACGCCAAGGAGCACACCCAGCGCACTGCCAATCCCGGCAATGGTTGAAGATTCGATAAGAAACTGGCGCAGGATGTCTGCGCGCCGTGCCGCCGACAGCTTTGCGCATGCCAATCTCGCGGGTGCGTTCCGTGACGCTCACAAACATGATGTTCATGATCACGATGCCTCCCGACCACGAGCGAGATCGAAGCAATAGCGATGGTGACCGCAAGAATGAGCTGCTGATGTCCTTCCACAGAGACAAGAAGGAGTCGCTGGTCTCAATCGCGAAATCGTCTTTGGCGTTGTACGCGAGGTGATGGCGCCCGCGCATGATTTGGCGGACCTCGTCCACGCTGGCTTGAATCTTGGCTGCCGAACCGGCCCGCGCGGTGCCGCGCAGAGAACTCTGCTGGTTGCCGAACTCCTTGAGGTAGGTGCTCAGCGGCAAGATGAACCAATTGTCCAGGGAGTTTCCGAGCGAGGAGCCTTCCTTTTTTCCAACGCCAATCACCTGGCACGGGACATTGTTCCACCGGATCTCCTTTCCGAGAGGGTCGACGGAGGGGAGAAGGTTTTCGACAAGATCCATTCCGATCACGCAGACCGGAGCGGCGCTGCTGAGGTCCGCTTCCGTGGTGTGCCGGCCGGCGACAAGATCCACGTCGTACAATTCGGCCATTTGCGGCGTCCACGCGCGGAGATTGGTGTCCTTCAGGGAGTTCAGCCCGCTTTTCACCTCGACGCGGCCGCCGAGCGAAGCGCCGATCTCTTTGCACGTTTTGCACTGTTCGCGCACAGCCTCAAAATCATCGTAGGTAAAGCGTTTGCGCTTCTGGAATTCCAGCCAGTCGTTCACATTGGTAATGATGGAGGGTTGCCTGGATAACCCGAAGACGTCCGCACCCAGCCGGAACACGCGTGTGGCGACGTATTGATTCGCGCCGTTAATCAGGCTGACCACGGCGATGACCGCCGACACGCCGATAACCACGCCGATCAGAGTAAGGATACTGCGCAGCTTATGCGCCCATAGGCTGGAAGTGGAGATGGCCACCCTCTCGGAAAGGTTCATGGTCCTGCGCGACCGCAAAGCGGTAGCGGCTGCCTGCGAACCGGGCGGGGGCGGGGGCGTTGGACGTAACATGGATCCCTAAGGGGACAAGAATATCTGTCATCCTAACATACGCATGACGGAACATCGCCATTACACAGGTCCTTTGGAATAGCTGGCGTGTGCTCCTGCGAGGTTTAGATTTACTCGAGGAAACCAAATGACTGTCGTTCAATTGGGCGTGCTTGCCCTTTGCAGTTTCTCTATCATTTGAAGAACTCCCTGAGCCATGGAGCCGTTTGGATCGAGCCGTAAGTATTCCTGGTATTCGTGAAGAGCTCCTTGGGCATTGCGCTCACGAAGCAGAATGTTTCCAAGGAGAACGTGTGGTGGAGCCAAGTCCGGCACGTCGGCGACCGCCTTGCGGGCGTGGGGGGCTGCCTCCTGCCATCGGCCCAGCGCCCAGTACGTCTTGGCAAGTTCGTAGTGACCGCCCGGCGCTTCGGGATTCAACTCTAAGCCTCGAAGCAAGGCTGCTTCGGCACGTGGATATTCCTTGGTTTGATTCAACACGGCGCCCAATTCGAGGTACGCCTCGGGAAGCTTGGGATCCAGTTTGATGGCCGCCTGGAGTGCGCTCTGGGCCTCTTTCCAATTCCGTTGTCCAAGATATGCCGTTCCAAGCACTGTGTACGCCTGTGGGAAGGTGTCGTAAAGTTTGATTGCCTTGCGCAGATGCGAGACGGCGTCCCCCAGCCTGTTTTCTTTTAGCCCGTTCTGGCCCTTTTCAAATTCTTGCCGCGCATTCTCTGGAACGCTTAAGTCCAGAGCTGATACCACGTTGGAATCCCCCTTTGAAGCCGCTGACAACGTCTCCGCCGACACCTGTCCGGGAATTGGTTTCAGCTCCAAAGTCGCATATCCCCTGGAGTTGCCGATCAATTCCACGCGTACAGTCACTTCCTGGTAGCCGCGTTCGCTCATGCGCACCATGTAAACGCCGCTGGAAGCCAAATTGAACTGGCATTTGCCGCCTTCTATGGTTTCGCAATCGCCTGCCGGGCCGCCTTCAGCGGCCTCGAGCCGGATATGTATATTGCGCGGTCCCGGTTGCCCGTCAGCATAACGGACTTGTACATCGATTACACCGCCGCTGGGCCGCGCGGCTCCAGGTCTCTGTGCATACAAGGCAGGAACTGGTGCGAGAACGATGAGCAGCAGGAAAAGACTACGTGAGGGGCGTAACATCAAGTTTTCCTCAACGCGACACAGGCGAAAGCTATGAAGCGGCCTTTTGCGCATGAGCTGCTAAAGTTCAGAGTCACCCCATTCACATTCGCACGCTTGATAGAGAGCGCTGCGATAAGTGAAAAAGGAGGGCGTTGCGAGGCGCCCTCCGGGGTTGGGTTTGTGGTCCCTTAGAACGTAAGCTTGATCGAGGCCCGCGAACTGAATGGGTCCACAAAGCCCTGGGTGATGAACTGGGGCTGAGTAAACGGCTTCTTGAAGTCCGCGTTGTTGAGCCCGAAGCCCTGGTCGAAGGCTTGGTTCACCGTGGTTTCGCGCTTTGTGTTGGCGATATTGAACGCATCGAACGCAAAATTCAGATGAAACCGTTCCGTTAGCCGCCACGGATATTCGATGTGCCCGTCCACAGTGCCCGTCACTGGGGACCGCCCCAGATCACCACGGCCGAAGATAGGCACTTCGCCCGCGTTCTGATAGGCCTGCTGGGCTACGAGAGTGGTCAGGGGCACACCCGACTGAACGGTCAGGCCGCTGCCGAGCACTAGCCCCTTCAACCGCCCGTTAGGCACTACATAAGTTGAATGAAAGTTGAGCACGTGCTTGCGGTCGCCATTCAAGAAACCGATACTCTGCTGATTGGCAAGGAGGCCGAGCTTCCCTTCGGTGAAGTCAAAAAGCGAACTGATGCCTGGATCCGCTTGGCCATTGTCGTTGCGGAAAGCGCCTTCGTAGTTGCCCCGGAGCTGTGAGATGCGGTAATTAGCGGAAAGTGCCCATCCGTGGCTGAAGGACTTGTTGACTTCAAATTCCACCGCCTCGTATTCCCGCTTCGGGTCTTTGTAGGTGTCTGGCTTGCCGTCTGGGTAGAACTCACCGCCAAACGCTGCACACTTTCCCTGCACCTTGCTGTCAGCCCTGTTTGTGCAGTCCGGCAGAAGGCTCCAGGCTCCGTTTGAGAAAGCGCTCCAAGTGCCCGTGTTGACCGCGGGGAAGCAAACGCTTCCCGCCGGTGGACCTCCTGTGGCAGCGTTGACACCAGTAGTCTGATTAGTGGCTACGAAGGGTGTCGCGAAATTGTTGCTGTCAATGCAAGAGGCCGGGAAGCCCAGAGCCACCAGCGCCGCTGCGCTCGCTGCAGTGGGATTCTGATTGTTCGCTTTGATTGCTGATTTGATGGCCGCTTGGTTGACCGTCGTTCCGAGTCCAAACAGCGTTTCATTCGGATTAACAAAGATGTCTTGGGCCGCGTTGGGGTTGCCGATGACGTAAGTCAGAGGAACGCCCGAATTGAATTCCTCCACGGAGATACCACCCTGGTCTTCTATGACGCGCTTCAACCTGCGGTCGATGTACCGCACACTGGCCACGATTCCACCGCGGAACTCACGGTCATAGCCCACTACGAACTCATCCGTGTATTCCATGCGTGTCCCAGCAGCGAATGCCTCGCCAGGACCGCTTACTAATGAGCCTGCATTGATTGGGACTCCGCCGTTCGCATTATTGAGCAAATGCCCTTGATCCGGCTGGAAGGTTGCGGTGTTCTGTGCGTCCAGCACGACGTTGCCGCTAGAATCCGACACCGGCGCCCAATAGGTGTTCTGAAGGTCAGCCTCCGAGCTAAGGGACCGTACCGCCGCGTCCAGCGGCAGAATGAATGCGTACCGGCCGTAGTTGGCATAGAACTTCGATTTGCGGTCGCCCTTGGGGTCCACGATTACGCCGACCCGTGGTGACCACATGTCATTGAAAAGTTTCTGGACAAAGTTGCCCCTGAGGCGCTGCTGTTCCCAGCGCACGCCAAGGTTGAGGGTAACGTGCTTGCCCATCTGCCAGGCATCGTTAACGAAGGCGGCGTGATACTTCCCAGTGCTGGTAGTTACACCCTTGTCGAAACGCCCGCGCACCTGGTGCAGAACAACAGGCACAGGACTTGCGTAGCCCGGCACATTCATAAGCGGGCAGAGCGTGCAGATGGTGCTGTTGTCTGTTGTCCCGCAACCCGCAAGTTGATTGGACGTAGTGGGCGACGAGACACAAGCAAGCTCAAGCACTAGGGCTGCATTAGCGCTAGATCCGGCAACCGGCGGGTTGTTCTGGCTGTCGTATCCTGGGTCAGTTCCCGTGGCGTTCAACTGGGGCACTGTAAAATGCCCCCCCGAATAGGAAGTAATGTCATCGTAATGTGGGAATTGCCAGTTATATCCCGCGCTGAGGGCGTGCTGGTTGCCAAACAAACGGAGAATCTTGGTGACGTCGCCCTGAATGCCCTTGGTTTGGGAATCGTACGGCTCCGAAAAGCCAAAGCCCTGAGCATTGAAGGAACCGCGTTGGTTGGTCTGCGAATAAATCTGGGTGTTGTCGATAATCTGGGTGATGTCGAAGAGCGGTTGCTCGTGGAAGTGGTTCCAAGCCCACGTGAAGCCACCGTCAACGAGGAAACTTGAGCCAAAGGCGCCATCGTAACGAACTGACCAATTCCGTGTGCCATAGTTCCATGAGGAATTCGCGGTCTTGTCGTTCGCCGTCAGGGTGGCGTAAGGCGCAGAGTTGGTATGGGATGGATCAGCGGAAACCGTGGACTCAAGGGTATGCGAGTTGCTGATCTTGAAAGTTAGCTTGCCCGCGTAGTCCCAACGTGTCGTCTGACGATCCACTAAGCCATTGTAAATCGTGAAGAGACCGGAAGCCGGTGCCCCGGTGACGAGGTTCGCAGCTGCCGGAGCAAAATACGCGTGATTCCACGATGGATTGAAGGTTCCGAAGAAGAATAACCGGTCCTTGAGACCGTGCAGCGGAACGTATCCGCCAAGTTCAAAGTCGCCTTCGTAGTTGGCGTTGTTCAAACGTCTGCCCACCAGGTTGGTGACTCCGAACTGTGGATCGTCGGCGTTGGCGTAGTCGGTCTGCATCATTCTGCCGTTGAAATACCCCCCCATCGTTCCGAAGAACTTAGTCCCGCCGGACTTGGTGACCAGCTGCACGATGCCGCCGCTAACGTGCCCGTACTGCGGCTCAAAACCCCCTGTCTTGACCTGCACCTCTTTCACGAATGAGAGGTTGACGCCCGTTCCCAGAGGACCATAAATGCGCGACCAAACACCGATGCCGCCGAATGCCGGGTCATTGATCGAGACGCCGTCTGCGACATACAGGTTTTCGAGGCCTGAGGACCCTGAAATCGAAGGATTCTCGACGCCGGTCCCTCCACCACTCACCACGCCTGGGGCCAAGTAGAACAAGCTGCTGACGCCGCGGCCTAGGGGTATCTTCGAATAAAAGTCATCGGAAAAATCGGAATTAACTGATGTAGCGGTAGTGTCCACTGTCGTGGCCGCAGCACTGACTTCCACACTCTCTGAGATTTGGCCTGTTTCAAGAATCACTTCCACGCTGGTGGTCTTGTTGATGAGGACTTCAGCGCTCTTGAAGCTGGCAACCTTGAAACCAGCCTTTTGTACCTTAATGGAGTAGTTGCCGGGAATCAGGGTTGAGAACAGGAAGGAACCCTCTTCCGTGGTCGTCTGGGTAAGGCTGCCAATCGGGCCAGTAATCGTCACCTGTGCTCCCGGAACCACGGCCTTCGTTGAGTCGTAGACCAAGCCACTAAGATTGCCACGCGCCGAACTCTGGTCCTGCGCAAGGGCCGAGGGATAAAGTGTTCCCCCAAGCACCAACACCAAAATGAAGCGAAGCCAACGATTCCTCATGAATCCAGTACTCCTTTCCGCAGTTAGGTTCAACCGGAGAACTTGAAGTTTGGCTAGGACGAAAGACCGAGAGTAAACTCCGGGTACCCGAATCTCCCTAAAATCGGACAACGCCCCTCAAAAACGATGCACAAAGTCCACCAAAGCTTAGCTAAACTTGACATGCACTAAAGGCTTCTGATTCAAACATTTATATCTGGCAATACTAAATCCGGCGAAACTCCGGAAGAAACTCCATCCGGTTTCTCGTATTATTATGCGGAAATATGGATTCTTAACATGAAGGGCTGGTCTAGAACTGCTCAGCCGCATTTTCCTCAGGATTTTCAGGCAGTAGTCAGTCCTTCGCAGGGGCCGCCAATGACTTGGCCTTTTCCGTGAGCTCCGCTGCTTTCTCGGTGCTGCCGATCTCGCTGTAGTATTGCGCAAGAGCCAGATACAGGAGGCCTTCCTCGGGACGCGACGCCATGGCCTTCTCAATGACAGAAATGGCCTGCGGTGTTTTTCCATTCTTCGCCAGACTGGTTGCGATCCGGAGGAGGGTCTCCGAATGCGTGTGTTCAGTGACTCCAGCGTCCGAATAGAGGCTAACTACCGCAGCATAATCCTTCTTTGCGTAGTAGGCGTCCACAAGCCGCGCTCGGGCAACCTCGTTGGAATGATCCAGTTGCAATGCGCGCCGAAACCATGCGCGTGCCTCATCCAACTGGCCGAGTGCCCAGTAGCAGAGGCCGCGCTGCTGATCAAGGACGCCCTTTTCAGCATCCTGAGCAATTCCAGGCTCGAGCACGTCCCAAGGTTCCGGTGCGGGAGGCATATCGAGTATCTTGAAATTCAACGTTCCAAAGCTTCCCTGTTTTGTGTCCGGGCTGTTTACGGACACCGTGAGGATATAGTTGCCGTTGACTTGATCGAGAGACAGCCTTTTTCCCGTCGCCAAGGAGCCGGCCGCGTTGAACTGATCCATGCCGACTTCTTCCTTGATCTCTTTCGCGCTGCCTGGGGCGGCGGGCCTGCCATAAGCGTAATGCACTTCTAGCTTCTTCCCGAGATTTTGGCGAGGGTCCTTCGCCGGGGCCCAGATTTGATACACCACTTGGAGATTTGTCCCTGGCCCCAACACGGGATCCTTATCAGCCCGTGGAGTAAACTGCACGCCCCCAACTGCGAAGGGCATCAGATCGGCGAGACTTGGGTCTGCGTTCTCGGCGGAAATAAAGGGCAGTACGCTCGGTACAACCAATCCGTCTTTTGGCAATGCGGGGATTTCCACTTCACGCGTCGTATGGTACGCCGCCTTTTGAGACCAGTCCGTGAATTGGAGATCCAATCGGTATTTTCCGGGCGGGAGAGGAAGAATGCCTTCGTAGCCAAACACTTTGTCCTTTAATGCGTCGAATCGAGCCTTGGTCACTGAATCCGCGAGTTTCTTCTCTTGCGTGAAGATGGGCTGATTGTCTTTGCTGAGTACGGCCACACGTACTTCGATGGCATAGGTGTATCGCCCGTCAGGTTCCGCGGTCATGCTCAAATCCTTCGGATTGTGAAGGCGGACCGCGTAGTCCAGCCGTGTCAATCCTCGGGAATCGCGGGCCGGGAAGGTCACGATGTCCAGATTACGGGCCTCCAGAAGAATCCGCGAGCTCACAGTTTCCCTCAGAGTTCGCCGCCTAAGGATTTCGTCGCGGTTGACCGGCATATTTGCAAGATTCTTGATACTGTCCAGCAGGACGTCGGATTCCAGGCTCACGATTCCCGTGGATTCATCCACAGGCTCGTCCGGCAAGAGACTTAGCGAAACGCGCGCTACTTCCGGCCCGGCGGAATCCCGGATCAACTTCAGCGCCGCCACTCGAGAATTGATGGCCTCGACGCCTGTAGCTAACTTGTCGGGGCCATCCGCATAGGGGCTATAAAAGCGGTAGTCCCCGCGGCCTTCGCGCTGGTAGAACATCACATAAAAGAACGGAGGCAGAGCCGGGTTCGCGCCGCCGTAGAACCAGATCTCAATTGGGTACAGATTTGCGGAATTGCGAAATACCTGCTTTTGCTGCGGGGGCCCCAGCGTGATGTAAGTGCGCCCCCGGTCCGTACGCCATCCCTCCACACCGGAGCCGATGCCGAATCGAGCGTCGGCAAAAGCAATGCGCTGATAGATTTCATCCTTGTAGGAGTTCGATGGCGACCCGGGATTGGGGTTACGGATCTCCCAGAAGTCCTCGATGAATTTGTCACGCGCTTCGTTTGAGGTCAACCGCAGGAACGCATCTTTTTCGTCTTTCGTGATGATGTAAGTTACGTCTCGCTCCAGCCATTCGCGATAGCTTTTTTCAAGTTTCTGCTTTTTTTGGCCAAGCACGGGCTGCGGAACGCAGAAGGCTGCGATGGCCAGAAGCGCCACAAGGTTGCGGGAAACTCTTGTCTTTATAGGCCCCCCGTTCAGCCTAGTCTCATTCATGCCAGTCTCTTCCGTTTCCGCTTTTCATACTCGAATCTTAGATGAGAACTTTCTCGCCGACTGCTGTACTGGAGTTGACGTGCCAAGATCCCGAATCCGCTTCTCAGCCTTGGTGACGAATGCGTTCGGCCAGCGAGCGCGCCCGTTGTCGCGCAATATCCACAAACTTCGGGTCGCCGGCGATTTGCTCGAGCATGGGCAGCAGGCGCTTCGGCTCCGGCAGCAGGCTGCGATTCAAGTCCGATTCGAATTGCAGCAGCGCATCGTTGACGCCCAGCCGGTCGTACTTCATCCGGCGGGAAATCAAGTCGGCGTTTTCCTGCTGCCGCGTGAGGCCCTCGAAAATCTGCAGCAGTTGTGATGCGGCAGCGTTCATCGTGTAATTGAATTTCGCCTCATGGACTTCCGCGCCGCAGTCCCAGTGAAAAGTTTTTTCGCCGAGATAGGCAATCTTGCGATGAACATCGAGGTCCTGGCCCTGAAAATGCTTCAGCTCGGCGGCAAGATCAAACATTTTGCTGCGCAATCCCGCGCTGACTTGGAACGGTGAGGCGCCGGCATCCTCATCAAGTTGACGAATTTCATAAGAAGCCAAATCGGAGTCTTCCCGCACGCTGATTTCGATGAATTCGGGGGAGCTGCCCTTGAAAACACGCCGAAACGTCATTTTCGAGGAGCAGGGCGCCGGAGCGGAAAGCGTGGACCCAGCCGAAAGGCAAGCTGCTCCGAATAACAGAAGACATCGCTGGAACAAAACTCTCATTGTCACGTCTGTCTTCCAATCGCTCAACACGCTAGGATGCGCGAGGGTCTACCTTGCTTTGCGCGGTCAACTCAAATTGGCGACGCAGGGCTCCCAAGGCCCCTAACGCCCGCACGACACCGCGGTTTTGCAAATTCTTTCTCCCGAGGCAGCCCGAAGCGCCGCCGGGCTTGCTCCATCAGCAAATGACACAAGGCTACCGCCAACGCGTCGGCCGCATCCGGGGGCTCCGGAGTTGAATTCATCGAGAGGATTGCGCGCACCATGATTTGCATTTGCCTTTTGTCAGCATGGCCATGCCCCGCGATGGTCGCTTTGACTTTCCGCGGCGCATAACTATGGACTTCGACGCTATGCTGTGCCGCAGCCAGTAACACCACGCCGCGTACTTCCGCTAGCCGCAGCGCGGTTCTCACGTTCAAAGCGGAAAAAATGTCCTCTACCGCCATAACGTCCGGAGCAAATTCCTCAATCAACCCGCAGAGCAGCCCGTGTACTTCTTGCAGCGCTGAGCCGTCGTCATTCCCTGGCTTTTTAGAGGTGACTTTCAGCGCGCCGTAACGCAGCATTCGGCACCGCCGGCCGTCGCCCTCCACGATGCCGTAGCCAGTTGGCCCGGCAGCGGCCGGATCAACTCCCAAAACGCGAATCCAGCCCTTGGATGGTGCTGTTTCGCGCGAGGTGGTTGCCGGCTTCATCGCCTCAATTTTACGGCGAACATTTCTCTCTCGCCATAATTTTGTGAGAGCTCCTGGCCGCACTAGGCCTGGCGGTGGCGCATTGGGCAGCCAAAAAAAAGGAAAACGGCCACTGCGATTTCGCAATGGCCGGAACTCCGACTCTGAAAATTTGCCGAACGCGAGGGCGTTAATTTGCACCCACCGCCGCTTGGATTTCCGATTCGTCGATGTCGAAGTTGGCGTAAACGTGCTGCACGTCGTCGTGTTCTTCCAGCGCTTCCACCAGCCGCACCATTTGCACGGCCTGGGGACCGGTTAGTTTAATGTAATTCTGCGGCACCATGGCGATTTCCGCGGAGGGTGGCTTGATTCCCGCTTTCGTTAAGGCGTCCTTTACTTTCTCCAGCGCTTCGGGCGGCGTCACGATGTACCAGGCAGAGCCGTCGTCCTTCAAATCCTCCGCGCCCGCATCGAGCACCAGGTCGAGCAGTTTGTCTTCGCTCGCCGCTTCTTTGGGAACGGAGATTTCGCCTTTCCGGTGAAACATCCATCCCACCGCACCCGCTTCCGCCAGGTTCCCGCCGTTCTTGCTCATCAAGTGGCGGAACTCTCCCACCAGCCGGTTACGATTAGTGGTGACAGCTTGAATCAGGATGCCGACGCCACCCGGGCCGTAGCCTTCAAAGGTAACTTCTTCATACTGTTCGCCTTCGAGTTGGCCCGTACCGCGCAGAATGGCGCGTTCGATGTTGTCGTTCGGCATGTTCTCGTTTTTCGCGGCGGCGATAGCCGTGCGCAGGCGCGGGTTCGAGTTGGGATCGCCTCCGCCGATGCGCGCCGCAATGGTGATTTCTCGTATGATTCTCGTGAACACGCGGCCGCGCTTGGCGTCGGTGGCCGCTTTTTTATGCTTAATGGTGGCCCATTTTGAATGCCCGGACATGACAAATCCTCATTTTTCTCTTGACCCGGCTCTGGCCTGGGCCACCGATTGGTTGTAATTTCGCGCCGCAAATGGCGTCGCACAAAGCCGCCCATTCACGGTCGCGCAAAGGAAACGACACCAGTGCGGAAACTTTCGGTGAACCGCAAACCCCTGCGGAACTGCCTTAGTCTAGCACACCCGCCTGCCTTCCGAAACGGGTTATACTCTCTGCACTCTCTGCCCGAGGCTTCCCTTTTGAAAACCACAGCTTCTCCCGCGGCGATGTCGCACCGTGCAATTACGGCAAGTACGGCCAAGTTTCGTTATGCCTGATCAACGCTATCGCGTCCTATTTATTGCTTCTCACCCTGTGCAATACCAAGCCCCGGCCTTCCGCCGGCTTGCTGCCGAGCCGAGTCTCGATGTGCACGTTGCGTATTGCACTTTGAAAGGCGCAGAAGCTGCTCATGACCACGATTTCGGAGCTCGTATTCAGTGGGACGTTCCGCTTCTTGAAGGATATTCCTGGACAGAAGTTCCCAACCGCGGCTCTGGCGGCGGGCTTTTTAAGAGGCCTCCAAGAGCAGACTGACCTTCGGCTTCGCATCGGGGCGAGGGCTCGCCGAACCGCACTGGAGTATTCCCGGGATCGCAACGCCGCAGCAGTTTGGGAATTGCTACAACGAACTCTCGCAAAAGAGATAGCTGTGGCACCCTAAGCGTTTTATTTTCATCACTATATAGCCCTTCCGGGCGGCAGCTTGTGATTTAAGGAACTCTCGCCGGATTGTAACAATTCCGTAACAAAGGCACGCCAAACTTCTGATAACTAAGCAAATCCACGTCTGGAGATACGCATGAAGCGCATCGCAGCAATCTTTCTGGTTGGACTCGGCCTCGCCGGTATCCTCTTGGCGCAGGGCGTTTTGTCCATAACTGGGGCGGGAGCCACTTTCCCCTTTCCCATGTATTCCAAGTGGTTTGATGAATACCACAAGAAGAATCCGAACGTGCAGATCAACTATCAATCCATTGGCTCTGGAGGAGGCATCAAGCAGGTAACCGAGGGTACCGTCGATTTCGGCGCCACGGACGGCCCCATGAATGATGAACAGCTAAAGGCTTTCCAGGAAAAGCATGCCTGTGCTGTTCTCCATTTCCCTACCGTGCTCGGCGCTGTCGTTCCCACGTACAACATCCCCGGAGTCACCGGCTCCTTGAATTTCACTCCCGAAGCCTTGGCGGGAATCTATTTTGGCAAGGTAACCAAGTGGAACGATCCACTCATTGCGGACGCAAACAAGGGTGTCAAACTTCCTGCCGACGACATTATCGTGGTGCATCGCGCAGAATCGAGCGGCACAACTTACGTTTGGACCGACTTTCTCTCCAAGGTTAGCGAGGAATGGAAGAACCAAGTTGGCAAGGCCACGGCCGTCAAATGGCCCGTCGGCTTAGGGGGCCAGGGGAATGAAGGCGTCACCGGAACGGTCAAGAACACCCCCAACTCCATCGGCTACGTCGAGCTAATCTACGCGGAATCCAACAAAATCCCTTATGGCAACGTGAGAAACGCCGCTGGGGTTTTCGTCAAGGCCTCCCTTGCCGGCGTTACTGCCGCGGCCGCCGGCGCGGCAAAGTCGATGCCCGACGATTTCCGTGTCTCCATCACCAACGCTCCCGGGAAGGAAGCCTATCCCATTTCCAGTTTCACCTGGCTGCTGATTCCCTCCAAGATCTCCGATGCCGCCAAGCGCGACGCCATCAAGGGCTTTCTTTCCTGGATGCTTTCCGACGGACAGAACTACGCCGAGGCCCTTTCTTACGCGCGGCTTCCCAAAGAGGTCGTCGCCAAGGAAAAAAAAGCTTTGAGCAACATTCAATAGCGTGGCCACGACAACTACCATCGTTCCGAGCGGGGGTCCCGTTGCGGGCTCGCGCTCCTTTTTGTCGCGGTTGCGCGACGGCGACGAGATCGCGCGCCTGATCACTTTTTTGTTTGCGGCTTCGGTTGTGTTGATTACCGCCCTGCTGGTTTATGAGCTGTGGCAGGGATCCGCTTTGCCGCGCCACCAGTTTGGTCTCAATTTTTTCCGCACCTCGGTTTGGGACCCGGTCTTCGATCAATTTGGGGCCCTCCCCTTTATTTACGGCACTCTGGTTACGTCCGCGGTGGCTCTCTTGATTGCCGTGCCTCTCGGAATCGGCGCGGCTATTTTTCTTGCGGAGCTTGCGCCGTTGAGGCTCTCTGACACTCTGGAATTTTTCATCGACCTCCTGGCCGCCGTTCCCAGCGTCATTTACGGGCTGCTCGGCATTTTTATTGTTGTTCCTCTGATGCGCAATGGCATTCAGCCGCAACTCAAGCAATATCTTGGATTTCTCCCGCTCTTTAAGGGACCGGCTTACGGCTTGGGCTTCTTGACGGCAGGCGTTGTCCTCGCCATCATGATCATTCCTTACATCATCTCCGTCTCTCGCGAGATTCTCCTTTCCGTGCCGCGTGACCAGAGGGAGGCGGCATTGGCTCTTGGCTCGACGCGCTGGGAATCAACCTGGAAAGTCGTCGTGCCGTTCGCGCGTACCGGCATCATTGGCTCCGTATTCCTAGCCCTGGCTCGTGCTCTTGGCGAAACCATGGCTGTGACCATGGTGATTGGCAATACTCCGGTCATTAGCCCCTCCCTGCTTTCTCCCGGCGACTCGATCGCCTCCGTAATTGCGAGTCAATTCAAGGAAGCCACCGGCGAACTCTACACGCAGTCCCTGATCGAACTAGGCCTGGTTCTTTTTCTACTGACCTTTATTTTGAACGGCCTGGCTCGCTTAATGATTGTGATCACTTCTCAGCGTGGCAGCGGAACGGGGCTCGCATGAGCGCACGACTGCGCTGGCGCAAATTCGTGAGCGCCTTCATGCTCTCGATGACCGGTGTTTGCGCCGTGGTCGCTGTCTGCGTGCTCTTTTTCATCCTCGGCTACCTGGTCTACCACGGCGGCACTTCGATCAGTTGGAATTTCTTTACCAGGCTGCCTGCTCCCGTAGGCGAGCCTGGCGGCGGCATGGCCAACGCCATCGTCGGCAGCGCGAAGCTGCTCTTCCTTGCAACGTTGATCGGCGTGCCGGTCGGGTTTTTTGGCGCCATCTATCTTGCGGAGTTTAGCGGCACCGCAACCGCTTTCATTGTTCGCTACGCAGCAGATCTGTTAAATGGTGTTCCCTCGATTGTGATCGGCATCTTCGCGTACAGCCTTGCGGTTCTGCCTTTCAAACACTTCTCCACGTTTGCGGGCGGATTTGCCCTCGGGCTGATGATGATTCCCATCACCCTTCGCAGCACCGAGGAGTTCTTGCGCTCCGTTCCGATCTCCTTACGCGAGGGTGCTATGGCCCTTGGCGCCGGCAAATGGAAAACCATCGCCACGGTCATTGTTCCCTCCGCTTACCGCGGCATTCTGACAACCATTTTGTTGGCCTTCGCGCGCGTTGCCGGCGAAACCGCTCCACTTCTCTTCACCGCCCTCGGCAATCGGTTTTGGAGTCCCGGCTGGAGCCAGCCCACCGCTTCGCTGCCCGTCGCCATATACAACTACGCCATCTCTCCGTATGAAGATTGGCATCGTCAGGCCTGGGCTGCCGGGCTGGTTTTGCTCGCTTTGATCCTTATAATTAACATTGTGGCTCGTGGCATACTTGCTCGTAGCGTTTCGGTTTCGAGGTCCTAACCAATGCATGCTTCTGTGAGGCCGGCCGTGTCTGTCAATATTCCTCCCACCGGGACCAACACTGCGGCCCGCGAATCTGCGGCGGCCCTCTCCATGCGCATGACCGTTTCCAAGGTCAATTTCTTCTATGGCAGCAAGCAGACGCTCTTTGACATCAGCCTGGGGATTGCCACGAATAAGGTCACCGCTCTCATCGGCCCCTCCGGCTGCGGAAAGTCCACTCTTCTCCGTACCCTCAACCGCATGCATGAGACCGTTCGCGGCGCTCGTCTCGAGGGCGAGATTCTTCTCGACGGCAAAAATATTCTCGGCCTGGACGTCACCGCGCTGCGCCGGCGCGTCGGCATGGTTTTCCAGCGGCCTAACCCTTTCCCCAAATCCATCTTCGACAACGTCGCCTACGGCCCAAGAATCAACGGCTCGAAGGAACCTATCGGGGAATCCGTGGAAAAAAGCCTGCGCCGCGCGGCTCTTTGGGATGAAGTGAAGGACCACCTTCACAAGTCCGCTTACGAACTCTCCGGCGGGCAGCAGCAGCGCTTGTGCATTGCGCGCGCGCTGGCGGTTGACCCGGAAGTCCTGCTGCTCGACGAGCCCTGCTCCGCGCTCGATCCCATCAGCACCGCCAAGATCGAAGAGCTTCTTGTGCAATTGAAGGACTTTTGCACCATCGTGACCGTTACCCACAACATGCAGCAGGCCGCCCGCGTCAGCGATTTCACCGCCTTCCTGCTCATCGGCCAGCTCATCGAGTTCAGCCCGACGCCACAGCTTTTCACTACGCCCGCCGATCCTCGAACGGAGGCGTACATTACCGGGCGTTTCGGATAACACCGGCCGTGTGTCGCGCATCTTAGTTGTCGGGGTGAGCCTTTCCGATAAGGATTAGGCACGGGATCTCATGGGGTGGATCAGCTGGAGTTACGAATTGCAATTCAAGCTCGTGCACTAGAAAGAGAAGCGGATGGAACGGCACTTCGAAAAAGAGATGAATGCCCTCAAGGAGCGCTTGCTCTGGATGGGCAGCCTTGCTGAGCGCTCGGTGCACCAGGCGGTTCATTCTGTCTTAGAATCGGACGAAACCCTGGCCAAGCGAGTCCTCGAAGAGGAAGACGCCATCAACGAACTCCAGATGGAAATCGACGACCGCGTCGTTCAACTCCTCGCCCTGCACCAGCTTATGGCCACCGATCTTCGCTTCGTCCTGGCCATCTCGCGCATCAACAACGATCTCGAGCGCATCGGCGACCAGGCTGTCAACGTTGCCCAAGGTGCGCTGCGCATCCTCCGCCATCCGCGCGTGAAGCCTTACGTGGACCTTCCTCGCATGAGCGACCTCGTCGAGGAAATGGTGCGCGACGCCCTCAACGCCGTCGTGCGCCGGGACGTCGAACTGGCGCACAAAGTCCTGGCCACTGACGATCAGGTGGATTACTACCGCGATCAGATTTTCCGCGAATTGCTTACCTATATGATGGGCGATTCCAGCGTGGTGTTTCCCGCCTTCGAACTCATCCTCGCGGCGAAGAACCTTGAGCGCATCGGCGACCACGCCACGAACATCGCCGAGGACGTCATCTACATTGTGCAGGGCCAGGACGTCCGCCACCCCACCGTCGACCGCCGCTAGAGCCGGTCCTATATATTATATTATAGTAGTCTTCTCGCTGTGTGCTATTGGGCTGACGGCACCGTGAAGTCCTGATCCACATAAGCCGCGAGGAGAGCGCCCTGCCCCCCTTGTGGACTGCTCTTAATTTAGCGGAGGGCACAAGCTGTGGTTGGCCTCTCTTGGTCATTGCGACTGGTTCCTAGTTCGTTGTTTCCGAAGAAATGCCGCGCAAACAGCCAAGCTCGCCAGTGACAGCGCATTTCCAACAGTCCGATCCGGTGTGCGTCCGAAACCCACCTTGATTCCCTCCGTGCCAGCAGGCAGCGGAAGGATGACTTGTGTTGTCCCTTCCGGGAATTCCGGTTTCACTGGCTGGCCGTTTATTTCCAAACGCCACGCCGGGTAGTCCAGCAGCCGAATTGCTAGCCGCAGCGGCTGGGGGGAAGTAACGCTGAGATCTTTTTCTTCAGCCGTCCAACGGGCGATGTGAATCTCGGCTTTGGCCGCACGCGCTTCCCCGCCTTCCACTGGCAGCAGCAGCACCGGCGGTGCTTTTGCCGGCAAATTCGAATGATCGTCTCCCGCCGGATCGTATTCGTCGGTGCCGTCAAACCCTTTGCCGCTTGAGATAGCTTCTTGCAGCGAGGGGATGTCGTCGGAATCCCACCAAGCCTTCCTAACCAGAAACGTAGCTGTCCCGGCCATAGCAAGAATCACGACGACGCACCAAATCCAAGCGACGCGTCGCGGCGCGACTGCCGCCGCGCCGAAACAGGCGTAAGCCAGAGCGAGAATGCCCATCCAGCGCCATGGGAATTGCACGAATCGCAGTTCCGGCAAGTACTCCCAGAGGATTGCGCTCGGTCGAAGCATGAGCAATGTTGCTGCGGCGCCAAGCACAATCAGTGATTGCCAAAGCGCTTTCTTCTCCCACGAGGCTTGCGCTTCCGTTATGTTTCGATACGCCAGGGCAGCGGCAATCCACGTCAGCAGCTTCAATAAGATGGCCACGCTCGAAGCGATCCAGTTAAAGAGGTTATGCTCCGGATCCGCAATCTTGGTGAACAGAAAGTTCTCCACAGGCCGCAACCCGGAGGAAAGCGCCTCTCCAATGTTCACCCATCTTTGTTCGTAAGCTGCCGGCACGAGATAAAAGCAGGCCAACCCAAATCCCAGGGCCAGACCGCCGGCTCCTCGCAATAAGGGCAGGAAAGACTTTTCTGATATCGCCGCCCACGCAAAGAGAAGCGCCATGCTGTAACTGGCCAAAACGCCTGCCGGCGCATTCGCAAGCCAGATGGCGGCGAAAAATAGCCCAAAAATTGCTGCCGACCGAGGTCCCGAGCCCCAGCGGTTTTCCATCAAGCCGCTCCGTTGCAGCGCGGCAAGCAGAAACGCCGGCAAAAAAGCCCACGCCAGTTCCTCCGCGAAGTCGCTGCGCAGGTAGACGACCAGCAGCGCATACGGATTGGCGGTATAACAAGCCGCCGCGAACAGGGCTGCTCCCGCTGGAAAAAATCTGCGCGCGAGCGCGAACATGGAGACTCCCGCCAGCGTTTGCACCAGCACGATGAAGGTTCCCGGCACCGCGTTCCACGGCACGACAAATCCCAGCGCCGCCCCCAGCAGCCATGAGAGTGGCGGATAAAAAATGAATCGCGGCTCCCCAAATCCGTTGTTCGCCCACTCGCACCATCGCGGAAAGACGATTCCTTCCTTCCACTGTCCCGCAACGTCCAGCCACGACGACGCATGAAACGCAATGTCGTGGCCCGACGCGGTTCCCCGCCAGAAAAATGGGGAAATGATCAGAAATGCGGTTCCCAACGAAACGCCCAATGCCGCCATCCATCCTCGGCGAGTGGCCTTGGCGTCCAATGGGTCGGGAGCATCCGGAGGAGAGGTCATTTCGCGTTCATGTCATTGTAACCGCGCGGGAATCGCACTTTAATGCTTCCAGCGCTTGCGTGCGCCTGCCAGACAGTTGAGCGATAATACACGCGCGCATGAGCACTGCAAACACAAACACGGCGCTTGATGCAACGCCCGAGCCCATCATCGAAGCTCGCCAATTGGAGAAGCACTATCCCCAGGCGGACGGCAGCCGCATTCAAGTCATTGCGCCCATCAACCTGGCGATCTATCCGGGACAAATCATCGCTCTGCTCGGCGCGTCCGGCTGCGGCAAATCCACGCTGATGCGCATGCTCACGGGACTTTCTCCCGCCACTGGCGGCTCCGTTTACTGGCATGGCCAGCCCGTCAACGGAAAATTCCCCAACGTCTCCATTGTCTTCCAAAGCTTCGCGCTTTTCCCCTGGCTCACCGTCATCGAAAACGTGGAAGCTCCACTCGAAGCGCGCGGCATTCCTCCCATCGAGCGCCACAAGCGGGCTCTGCGCATCTTGGACGCTGTCGGCCTGGATGGCTTCGAATCCGCTTATCCCAAGGAGCTTTCCGGCGGCATGAAGCAGCGCGTTGGCGTCGCTCGCGCCCTGGTAGTCGAACCGGAAGTGCTCTTCATGGACGAGCCATTCTCCGCTCTCGACGTGCTCACGGCCGAAACGCTTCGCGGCGAACTCCTCGAACTGTGGCTGGACCACAAGATTCCCACGCGCGCCATGTTCATCGTCACGCACAATATCGAGGAAGCTGTCGTTCTCGCCGACCGCATCATTGTTCTCGGCCGCAACCCCGCGCACATCCACGCGGATTTCACCGTATCCATCCCTCATCCTCGCGATCGCAAGAGCGCTGAATGCATCGAGCTTGTGGACTCGATTTACCGCGTCCTGACCCACCCCGCTCACAAGGACGAAACCGTTCCGCCGCGCACTTACGGTCCGGGCGCTCCTCCTAAATCAAAGGTAGTTATGCTTCCGCACACCCGGCCCGGCGGCTTGGCTGGCTTGCTGGAAATCCTTGTCGACCGCGGCGGGCGCGTGGACCTGCACCGCCTCTCCGAGGAACTCAGTCTGGATCTGGAATCCCTCCTCCCTACTATCGATACGGCCGTGTTATTGCGATTTCTCCGCACCGAGGAAGGCGACGCCATCATTACCCCGGACGGTTACGCCTTTGCGCAGGCCGACATTCAGACACGCAAAGCCATCTTCCGCAAAGCCGCCCTTGCCAACGTGCCTCTGCTCCGCCAAATGGAACAAGCTCTCAGGGCCAAATCCAATCGCACGCTCAGCGAAGAATTTTTCCGCGACTTGCTTGACGAGCACTTCAGTGCCGAGGAGTCCCGCCGCCAGCTCGATACCGCCATCCAGTGGGGCCGCTACGCCGAGATTTTCGATTACGATTCCCAGTCCGGCAAGCTGACGCTCACCGAGGCTTGACGGTCCCGTGAACGCGCCCGCACTTCGAGCCGCCGAGCCCGCGCCGCTTCCTCCCCCAGCGAAGCAGCCCGCGGGCTCGCGCTCGAGCTGGGGCTTCTTGATTGACATCGTCGTTTTTCTTTTTGTCTTTGCCGCAATTTTTGGACTTTATGCGATCGGCCGCGCCTGGCTCGCTCCGGCGCGCCCCGAAGCACAGATTTCACAAGACCCTCGCGACTTGCCTCTTTACGCGTTTTATTCCTTGGTGCGCATGGCCGTCGCCTATGCCCTCAGCCTGGTTCTTGCGGTTGCCTACGGGTACATCGCCGCTAGCTCACGCCGCGCCGAAATGATTCTGATCCCGCTGCTGGATATCCTGCAGTCCATTCCGATCCTCAGTTTTCTTCCCGCCATCATGCTTGCGATGGTCGCCCTTTTTCCTCACAGCCAGTTTGGCATCGAGCTTGGCTCCATCCTGCTGATTTTCACCGGCCAGACTTGGAACATCGCATTCAGTTTTTATTCTTCCTTGAAAAACGTTCCGCGCGATCTTCGCGAAGCCGCCATCATTTATCGCTTCAGCCGCTGGCAGCGCTTCGCGGAACTGGACCTGCCTTTTTCCACCATCGGGCTGGTTTGGAATTCCATGGTCTCCGTCGCCGGAGGCTGGTTTTCCCTCATGGCCTGCGAAATGTTTGTGCTCGGCAATAGGGACTTCCGCTTGCCCGGCCTGGGCTCGTTCCTGCAAACCGCAGCGAGCAACGGAAACACGAGAGCAATTCTCTGGGGCGTCGGCGCCATGATCGCCTTGATCGTGTTGCTCGATCAATTGATCTGGCGTCCGGTCATTGTGTGGGCGGACAAATTCAAATTCGAGCAGGTGAAAAGCTCCGCTGCTGCTCACTCGACCCTCTTCCATGTTCTTGGCCGCGCTTCGGTTGTTCATCGCTTGTACCAGCGGCTTATCCGGCCGTTTTTCAATTGGCTTACGATTACGCTGACCCAAAGGGCCTTTCGCGCCGCGGAAACTTTCGGCGCGCGAAAGCCGGGCCGTGCGCGCACCTGGATTGGTTTTTTGCTCGTTGCCGCGATTCTTGTGGGTTTGGGATTTGCCGTCTTCCATGCCGCCCGCGAACTTTCTGATCTTCACCGTGAAGATTACATCGAGCTTCTGCGGAGCGCGGCGCTCACGTTCCTTCGCGTAAATTCGGCGCTCCTCCTTGGTGCTCTCTGGACCGTCCCCGCCGGAGTTGCCATCGGCTTCCATCCCCGCTTGGCGCCCTTCGCTCAGTCTGTCGTTCAGACGGCCGCCTCCGTCCCGGCGACCGCCTTGTTTCCCATCCTCCTCCTCTTTTTGCTTCGTCTTCGCGGCGGCCTCGAAATCGCTGCCATGCTCCTCATGCTGCTCGGAACGCAGTGGTACATCCTGTTTAATGTCATCGCCGGCGCCACAGCGATTCCCACCGACCTCAAGGAAGCCGCCCAGGTTTTTCGCTTCGGCTCCTGGGACCGCTGGCGATACCTGATCCTGCCCGGCATTTTTCCCTATCTGGTCACCGGCATGGTGACCGCGTCCGGCGGCGCGTGGAACGCCAGCATCTTTGCGGAGTATTTTCATTTTCAGGGGAGAATCGTTTCGACGGCAGGGTTGGGGAGCACGATTAGCGGCGCCAGCGACACAGGCCGCTTCGACCAGCTGCTGGCCGCTACACTGATCATGGCCACCATCGTGGTGCTCATCAACCGCTTCCTCTGGCGCCGTCTCTACCGCCTCGCCTCCTCGCGCTTCAAGCTCGAAGCGTGATAGACTAAAAGGAGTTCCAATCCCAAACCTCTATTTCCAAACAACCATGGCCGAAACCAATTCTGGCTCCGGCGCCTGCGCCTGGAGCGACGAAGATTTTCTGCGCGCTTTCGAGGACCTCTCTTTCCCCGCGGACCGGTTTCACCACCGCGAACATATTCGCGTCGCCTGGCTCTACTTGAAATCCTCGGACGCCACTCGTGCCGCCGAGCGCATGGGCGCGGGCATTCTGCGGTTTGCCAATCATCATGGCGCAACGCAGAAATACCACCACACGCTCACGCTGGCTTGGATGCGCCTGGTTGCCGCCGCTTTAGTGGAAACTCCGGTGGGCTACAACTTCGCGCAGTTCCTTTCCGATCACCCGGAACTGGCCGACAAAAATCTTCTCGCCAAGTACTATTCGCAAAAACTCCTGCAAACCAACGCCGCTCGCGAAGGCTGGGTCGAGCCCGACCTCCGGCCGCTTAATCTACGGGTTTTCCGTTGCTGTTGATTTCTTCTCGTCTTTCTTCGGTTCGCTGGGTTTCGACTCTTCCGGTTTTTCGCCCCAAATGTACTGTGCGAACCACTTTTCGTTTTCTTCCATCACCGCGCGCTGCTGCTTGGGTTTGTCGATCCCGTGCCCGAATCCCTTGTAGACCACCATCTTCACCGGCACGCCGCGGTCTTCGAGCGCCTGCCGCAGTTCGTAGGCATTCGGAATCGGCACGCGCTTGTCATTTTCTCCGTGCTGGATCAGCGTGGGCGTCCGCGCCTTCGCGATGTTGCTGATCGGCGAAGTCTTCCAATAAATTTCCGGATCGTCCCACGGCGTCGCATGAAGGTACTGCCGGGTAAACGGCGTAATGTCCGTATTCACGTAATAGGTCGACCAGTCGGAAATCCCTGCGCCCACGGAAACCGCCTTGAAGCGGTCGCTGAAGGTCGTGATGTACGCCGAAATGTAGCCGCCCTGGCTCCAGCCCATCGCGCCCAGGCGGTCTTTGTCCACGAACCCTTTCGCGATCAACGAATCCACGCCCGAAATCACGTCCGCATAATCGCCAATGCCCAGGTTCCGCACATTCAACGACCGGAATTTCTCTCCGTAACCTGCCGAGCCGCGATAATTTGGCCGCACCACCACCGCGCCTTTGGCCACAAATCGCTCGATGGGATAGTAGCGGTCCGCATTCACGACCGGTTGATCCACGCCCGTCGGCCCGCCGTGAATCACCACCAGCAGCGGGTATTTTTTCTTGGCGTCGAAATTCGCCGGCGTGTAAAGCACGCCTTCAATCGTCGTTCCGTCCCCCGACTCCCACGAAGCCACTTCGCGGTGCGCCAGCGTAAATCCTTTGAGCTGCTCTCCCATCGCCGTGAGCTTCTTGCCTTGCCAAGGAGTCGCGCTGGTCGTGAAAATCTCTGCGTATTGATTGTCGAGCGCCGCACGATACGCCACCCTCTTGTAATCCCGCGAAAACGAAAAGCCCCCTGCCACCATGCCTTCCGGCTCGCTCAGCCTCTCCACCGCTCCCGTCCCCGGATTCAAACGAAACAAGTGCACGGAGGTCTTCTGCACCGCGCCAAAATAAATCCCATCCGGCCCCCACGCAATCAGCCCGGGGTTTTCGTCAAACGACTCGGTCAAAATTTGCACCGCTCCGCCGTCCGCGCCCACCACTCCAATCCTTCCATTGGTATAAAAAAAGTACTGCGACCCGGCGGCCGTTTGAAACGCAATGTTCTTCCCGTCCGGCGACCAGTGCGGATTTCGGTCCGGCCCCGCCGTGCTCACGATCTTTTTCACGGTCTTGTCGTTTACATGAACCACGTACAAGTCCGATGTGTCCCCGGAAATCAAATCCGGATTCCTTTGCGCGCTGAACGCGACGCGCGTCCCATCCGGCGACCACGAAAAATCCCCCACGCTGAACTTGTCCCCTTCGGTCAGACGCTTCGGTTCCGCGGCCGTCGTGCTTCCGTTCGAAAACTCAACCGTCCACAGGTGCGTCATCTGGTAATCGCCATGCACCACCGAGTATTCCCCATACTTTTCTTTTCGGTCTTTCATGGCCTTGGTTTCCGGATCCGTCATGGAAATGGCCATGCGTTTCGAGTCCGGCGCCCAGGCAAAATCGTTTACGCCGTTTTCCACGTTCGTGACTTGTTGCGCCTCCCCGCCGTCTGCGGCAATCACGTACAGCTGCTTCTTGGCTTCCGGGGTTCCGGCAATTTGTCCCGGCCGGTCGGAGAGAAACGCGATCCATCTTCCATCCGGCGACCACTCTGGATTCGTACTCGATTTCTTTGCCGTAGTCAGCGCATGCGTTTCGCCGCTCGCGATATCGCCGATCCATAGGTTCCGGTCGAAGGCGTTCTCTTCCCAGTTGGTTTTCTGCGCCTCGTAAACCACGCGCTTCGCATCGGGCGAAATCTTCGGATTGAAGGCGCTTTGCCATTCGAGCGATTGATCGATCGTGGGCACCGCGGATGCCGCCGTTTGTGCCGCCTTCGCGGCCACTTGCGCTGGTGTGGAAACCGCAAACGCGCTTGCGCACATCATCGCAACGCCCATCAAAGACACGCTTCGCATTGCCATCCACCTCTCCATTCGGTCAAAAACGCTTTCTCAGGATTCGCGGTTCCAGATGAGGAATCCAACCAGAAGACCAACACCCACAATGGCAAATCCCACGTAGAGGTGCCATCCATGCAGCTCCGTTGCCGACACCGCCGCCCCCAACGCGGACAGCACCAGCAAAAGGGCAGCCTTGCCCTTCGTCAGTTGTTTCTGCGCGACCACTCGCGTTACACACCGCTCGCCTGGACGCCCGCTCTGCGTCCAAGCGAAGCTTTTTCCCAGCCTTAAGCCCTCGCCAGCTCTCGGCTCAGGTAAATAATCTGTCCCACGTGATGATAGGCGTGCCCCGCGCAACGCACGAAAATCTGGAAGCGGTTTTCTGCTTCCGGCTCGCGTTCCGCGGTATACACTTTCCCCCAGTCCTCCTCGCGCTGCTTTCGAATCGTTGCCATCACCATGCCGACGGTCCGGTCAAACGCCCCGAGCGCTTCGTCCTTGTGCGGCGGGTTCGCGTCCGTGAACTCCTTGTCCCGGTTCCTCACATACCCCGTTTCCGCGATTCGCGCTCCGATGTAGTAGCTCAGATTCCCCGTCAAATGCAGTACCAAGTGTCCCACGCTGTTCCCGTAGGGATACGGCTTGCGCCAGAACTGCTCGTTCGTCAGCGGGTCCACCCATTTGTGCAGATGTTCGGCGACATATTCGTAATACGCTGCCAGACCATTTGCAACTGTTTCGTTTAGTCCCGCCACCGCGCTGTTCCTCCCGAGCAAATCGCCCTGTTTGTGACGCCGACAATATCGCGCCACGCGCAAAAGTCAAGCACGGCCCATTCGCTTCCGCCCTCGACCACGTCTCCAGAAAAAGGACCCAAAATGGACCCAAATTTTTTCGTGCGGCATCCCTGCTCGGCAGCTTTTCCCCGCCTTTTTCCACACTTCGACTGGGGGGAGACCTTTCGTACTATTGCGCCTGTTACTGCCAAGTGACGACACTAAGGACAAGATGGCCAGATACTCAGCCTTTCTCGGTCGTCGGGTGGAAGTGCAGTATCGCGCTGGCGATATTCTTCTGCCCGCTTCCGGGGTTTTCGTCGCTGATTCCGGCCGCTCCATTTTCCTTGAACAGAATTTCGAGCAGCGCGGCAAGCACGGCCACTTCCGCTGGGAAATTCCTTATCAGTGTCTGGTTCGCATCCAGGAAAGACCGGACTCCGGCGTCACCGCAAACGCGGCTACCGTAGCTGCCAAGCCTGGGCCTGCTCCGGAAGCTCCGGTCGACGCGAATTCCGAGGGCGAACCTCGCGCCGCCTTGGCTGCCGCGGCCCACAAACGCCCTGGCTCACGGCGCCAAGACCGTCTGAACCTCCGCTCCGACACTGCACTCGCTTCGCAGCGCCCAAAATCGGTACAATAACCTTCTTTCATTTGGCAAAACGCTCGCCCTGGAAGCCAAACCATCGTCGAGGAGGTCTCTCTTGAATTCCCCCGCAAAACACATCGGGCTCATCGGTCTCGGCTTGATGGGTCGCCCCATGGGCATGAATCTCATCAAGGCCGGCCATTCGCTCACGGTTTGGAACCGTACGCCCGCGCGCGCCGATGAACTTGTCGCCGCCGGAGCCAGGCTCGCCAAATCTCCCCAGGAGGTCGCGGCCGCCTGCGATTTTCTTCTGACCATCGTCAGCGACCCTCCGGCTCTCGAACAAGTTCTTTGGGGCTCCTGCGGCGCGGTGCCAGCCCTCAAACGGGGCAGCATCTACGTCGATTCCAGCACGGTCTCCCCCGCCTTGGCGCGCAAGATTGCCGCGGCTTGCGCCGAACGCGGCGTGCGCTTTCTCGACGCCCCTGTCACCGGCGGCGATTGGGGCGCGAAAAAAGCCGAGCTCGTCTTCATGATCGGTGGCGATGCAGCAACCTTAAAAGAAGCCGAGCCCGTCCTGAACGTCATGGGCAAAAAGCTTTTTCATCTCGGCCCCCACGGTGCCGGCCAAACCGTCAAGCTCGCCATGAACGCGATTCTCGCCTTGCAAGTCGACGCTCTCGCCGAAGCCCTGGCTCTTACCACGCGCGCCGGCATTGCCGGAGAAAAGCTTGTCGAGGTCATGCAATCCAGCATGGCCCGCTCCGGCGTCCTCGACGTCAAAGCTCCCAATCTCCTCAAGGGCGAGTACGTGCCGAGTTTCCCTTTGCGCCTCATGCACAAGGATCTCGGCCTCGCCCTTGACCTGGGCAATCAACTCGGCGTGGCCTTGCCGGCCACCGCCGCCGCGCGCGAAATCTACAATGCCGTCAAAGGCGCCGCCAAGGAAGACCTCGACTATTCCGCCGTCATGCAATTTTGGAAGCGCTGAACTTGCCCGCGCGTCCGCTTCACGACGGCTGACCCAGATCGAAGTGCACGGTCACCATCATACCGACGGCGATGGGCTGCCCATTCAGCAGCGTCGGTTGGTACTTCCACTGCGCCACCGCTTGCATTGCCGATTCCACCAGCAGCGGAGGCCCCGACACCACTTTCAGCTGCGTCACGTGTCCTTGTTGGTCGATTACGCTGTCCAGCACCACGTCTCCCTGGACTCGCGCTTGCTTGGCCAGAGGCGGATAGACCGGTTGCACTTGGTAGATCAATTTCGGCGCTTGCACCTTGCCTCCCACGCGGTAAGGTCCTTTGCGTGCTCGTGGAGGTGGCGCCGGTGCCGGCACTTGACGGCTTGCTCCTAATATGCCGCCGAGCACGCCTCCCAGTTGTCCGCCCGGCACTCCCCCGGCCACGCCTCGTTCCACACCGCTAAGTGCTGGCTCCGGAGGCGGAGCCTCTTCCCTCACTTCGGCAATTTGTTTGGGAATGACTTTCGGCGCGAACAACTTGCCTTGCGCAAAAAATGATTTTGGCACGTGCGGGGTGACATGGACTACCGCTGGCGGTGGCGGCGGTGGTGGGGCCACCAGCAGTGTCTTGTCAAACTGCGGCATATTGATGGCGTTCGTGAAATACAACGGCAACAAGATCACCAACGCCACCACCATGCCATGGCCAAGAACCGAAACGAAAAAATCATCCCAGGTGCGTGGCTTTTGCAGGTGAGGGGTTCCCACCATTCCTTCGTCAAACTGCGATTCTTGCCGCTCTTCACCCCGCTTGGTGCCGCACCTCCGCGAGCGCTCTGCTATACTCTCCCGCGTGAAAAAATCGAAATCCGGCAGCCGCAATTCTCCGGCAAGGCGAGAATCCCGCGCGAAAAGTGTCAACGAATATTTTGCGCGTGTCCCGAAACCCGCCCGCAGCGCCTTGAACAAAATGCGCGCCGCGATTCGCTCGGTTGTGCCGCCAGACGCTGGCGAGACCATCAGCTACGGAATCCCTGCCTTCAAAACCAAGAAAGTGCTCGTATGGTTCGCCGCCTTCTCCGACCATTGCAGCTTGTTCCCGACTGCCGCGATCATCGACAAGTTCAAAAACCAACTGAAAGCCTTCTCCACCTCCAGAGGGACCATCCACTTCCGGTTGGACAAGCCCCTCCCGATTCCCCTGATCAAAACAATCGTGAAAGCCCGCGTCGCCCAGCTCGAACCCAAACCCCGCTGACCCCGCACCCCTACCATCTGACTTGTGAATCAGCGCGCCAGGCGGGGTCGAGGCGTAAGTCTCTCCGGCCTCAGGGGGTGACGGAAGGAGCGGACTACTGTTTGATGAACACCGATTATGAGGCCGGAAGATGTTTCGCCTTAAACCTTGTACCCTGACTTGGTCGGGGCTAAGGGGCGCCGGGATTGGCGATGAATTTCGGAGGCCTCGCCTCGTTTGCGAATTGGTAGCCCGTCAGGTACGACAGACGCAGAATCTTAGCCATCTTCGCGTAGTTGATCCTCTCGGCGGTGTCCGTCGTGTGGTGGTAATCGGGATGAAAGCCGGTGAACCACCAGAACGACGGAACATTGTGCAGCAGGAATGGAAACTGGTCGCTGCGGAAGAAAATGTTCAGCGCATAGTCCCGGTCGAAGCGGTAGTCCAAATCGAGGCCGACATATCTGTTTTCTTCCACGACAGTACGGTTATAGTCCGGGCTGTACGATGCACCGATGAGGTTCAGGCGGTTGGTGGTGTCGGCGGGAATTTCGATGAGCCCCTTGGTCTGGTCGCTTTCCGTTTCGTTGCGGCCGATCATGTCGAAATTAATGACCGCCCGAGTGGTCTCGAGCGGCCGCAGCGGATGCGCGGCCAGGTAGAACGAGCCCAGCAGTCCGCGCTCCTCGGCGGCATACACGACAAAAAGCAGGGAGCGCTTCGGCTTTTCGCCATGCGCGGCGTTAGCCGCGTAAGCGTGCGCCAGCGCCACTACGCCCACGGTGCCCGAGCCGTTGTCGTCGGCGCCATGCCAGATGTCCGTGCCGCTAATGCCGTTGTGATCGTGGTGACCGCTAAACAAAATCGTTTCCGCCTTGAGCTTGGGGTCGCTGCCCTCGAGCAAACCCACAACGTTGTACGTTTTGCCGGAGCTGACCGACGCGTTGCGGTAATGTAGCGCGACCTGCGTGTCCGGCAGCGCGCGCGATTGCGGCTTCAGGTCCCGGTCAATCTCCGCCTGCAACTCCGAAAGAGCCACTCCCGCGGTGGCGAAGAGTTGCTTGGCCACCGCGTCGGAAATAATGGCCCCGGGTGTGTGGAGCGCATCCTCGGCAAGTGCCTGCGACGGAATGGGCACGGCTCGGGTTTCCGAACCGCCGATTCGCGCGACGCGCTCCTGATTGGACGGATGCTTGCGGTTCGGCTCCGCGACAATCAGCACGCCGACCGCGCCATGCTCTTGCGCGTTCAGGATTTTCACGCGTCCCGTGGCGTAGCGCGTGTTGCCCGTGCCGTTGAAGATCGAGTGGGGATCGGTCTCCTGCGGTTCGTGATCGAAAATCAGCACGATTTTTCCGCGCGCGTCGATTCCCTGGTAGTCGTCGTAATGCAGCTCTGGCGCGGTGATGCCAAAACCGGCGAACACCACGTCCGCCGTCACATCGACGTCCGAACGGTACGAGCCCAGCGCATCAGGATATTTCCACTGCTGCTCGCTGCCGCCGCGCCGGAGCGCCACGTAGCAGTGCTCGCGGTCCGCGCGATATTCAATCAGCTCGACGGGCTGCAGGAAGCTGCCCTTCGCGGCAGGTTTTAGTCCGGCCTTCGCAAATTCCGACGCGATCCACTGGATGGCCACCTCGTCGCCCGTTTGCAGCGACATGCGGCCTTGCAGCGCGTCCGAAGCGAAAAACGTCAAGTCCGCGCGCAACGTGTCTTCGCGAATCGCGTTGAATCCCGTCGCCAGATTCGCCGGCACCGCCTGCTGCGCCTGCGCCACAGTCACCATGCTCGATAAAGCAAGACCGGCAACAGCGGTGAACGAAATTTTCGTCGTCTTCATGGCAAGCAACATACGCAACACCGAGCTGATACGCAACAAGGGTGTGGAACCACTATTCTTCGCACTCCCGAGCCGGGGGTGTATGATTCTTCCATTCATCGGGTCTTGCCGGATAATCAGCCAGGGCCGTTGCGGTGTGCGTCCTAGCCCAGCTCGTTCTTGGCCACGTTTTTCTCGCCGGCGCCTTTCCAGGCGAACCTGTAGTTCAGCCACTGACCTCTCTTCGCGGTTGGAAAATGCAAAGCAGGCCAAGATTTACTGGACGAAAGCTCTGGAGATTCTTCTGTTTTCCGTGGACGAAAAGCAGCGAATGGCAACACCAAAAGCCGATCGCTAGTCTTTCTTAAGCCCTCGAGAGAAACGCAATCTGGTGCCTTCCTTCGAGAGGTGCTTCTGGTTTGCTTTAGACCCCTCTATTCGTACCGCAGCGCTTCGACGGGGTCGAGGCGCGCGGCTTTGATCGCAGGATACATTCCAAAGAACAGCCCGACGCTCATGGAGACGGCCACGGCCATCACGATGGCCCATAGCGGAACGTAAGACGGCAGCGACGGAATCGTCAAATTAATCAGGAGGCTGATGCCTCCGCCCGCGAGCACGCCGATGACGCCGCCCGAGCCGGTGAGCACAATCGCCTCGGTGAGGAATTGCCAGATGACGTCGCTGCGCCGCGCGCCAATCGCTTTGCGCACGCCAATTTCCCGCGTGCGCTGCGTCACGGACATCAGCATGATGTTCATCACGCCCACGCCGCCTACGAGCAGCCCAATCGAGCTGACGACGGAAATCAGCAGCGCCACCGAGGAAGTAATTTGCTTGAACTGGTCCGCGACTTGTTGCGCGCTCGCCATCCCGAAATTATCCGGCCTGCTGTAGGGCACGTTGCGCCGCCGCCGCAGCACGCCGCGGATTTGGTCCTCAGCTTCCGCCATGCGCCCCGGATACGCAACGGCCCCCACCAGGTTCTCGTCGTCCATCGGCAGATGCTTCTGATACGTGCGATACGGCACCAACACCGCTCTGTCCGCGGACTGGTCCTTCACCAATTGGCCCTTGCGCGGCTCAAGCACGCCAATCACTTGGTAGGACACGCCGTCGATCAGAATCGGCTTGCCCAGGGGATCGATGTCAGGGTACAGCGTCTTGGCGATGTCTGAACCGATCAGCGCCACGTCGGCGCGGTGCTGGTTTTCCGCTTCGCTGAAAAATCTTCCGCGCGCGGGACGTGAGTTGAACACCTCTTCGGTTGCCGGCAAATTGCCGCTGTAATCAACGCCCGAAACTTCTTTACTCAAGTAGCGCGCGGTGACTGGGCCGCGCCGCGGCCCATCCTCCTCGAACCGCGGATACAAGCTCGCCGTGACCGCGCGCACGGCCGGGCACAAATCCCGGATCGCTTCCGCGTCCTCGAGCGTCAGCGGCTTGCGTGCGCGTTCCTCGGGCGTCAGCCGCCCGGTGTGGATGCCCGGATCGAACCGGAAAATGAACAGGGTGTTCGGCCCGTAGTCGGAAAGGTATGCATTCACGTCCGCGTACACGCCCATCAGGATAGACACCACAGAAAGCAGCGCGGTGATTCCAATGACCACGCCGAGCACCGTCAGGAAAGAACGCATCTTGTTCTCGCGCAGCGTGGTCAGCGCCATCACCGCGTTCTCTCCTAGCTGCAAGCGTGCCCTGATCTTCACGTACGCTAAACCTCCTGCCGCAGCGCTTCAATCGGCTGCAACGCTGCCGCTTTTTTCGCCGGATACACGCCAAAGAAAATTCCCACCGCCGCAGAAATCACTTCCGCGATCAGCACCGCCGCGAACGGCACGTTCATCGGCACCGACGTTGCCGCCTTCGTGAGCCCGGCAATGGCGTACGCGAGAATAACGCCCATCGCTCCGCCAATCGCGGCCATCACCGCGGATTCAATCAAGAATTGCAGCAGAATGTCGCTGCGCCGCGCTCCCAGGGCTTTGCGGATGCCAATCTCCCGCGTCCGCTCCGTCACCGTCGCCAGCATCACGTTCATGATGACCACGCCGCCGATGACCAGAAATACGGACACGACGCCGACCATGGCCGTGGCAATCACTCCGGTCAGGTTCTTCCACAGCTGCATCAGCGTTCCCTGATCGAAGATGCCGAAATTGTCGGGCTCGTTTGGCGGCAAGTGCCGGCGTGCCCGCATCATCGCGCGTGCCTCGTCTTCCGTGCGCTCCATCCACTCCGGCCCGCGCGCCTGGATGTTGAGCCAGATGGTGTCCTGCGTTCCGTACATCTTGAAATACGTTTGAATCGGAATGTACGCGAAATTGTCCTGCGATTGCCCGAACGCCGTGCCGATGGTCTTGGCGATGCCTACAATCTGGAACGGCCGCCCGTCAATCAGCAGTTCGTGCCCGATGGGGTCAACGTTGGGGAAGAGTTTGGTGGCGACGTCGTTGCCGATCATGGTGACCAGCGCGCGGCTCTGATCGTCGCCCTCGGAAATGTAGCGGCCGTCGCGCGGCGTCAGCGGATCGATGTCGCCCATGTTGGCGGTGACGCCGCGAATGTTGGTATCGTTCAAGCTAAGCGAGCCGGCGCGCACTTTTCCGTCGATGCGCAACTCGACGCCCACGCGCAGCGGCAGCTTCATGTTGGCGCCCAGCGCCTCGTAGTCGTCCCAGGTGACTTTCTTGTTGCGGCGGTTCGCCTTGACGTATTCCTCGACATCAGTGATGAGCGGAAAGCGGGTCAGCAGGAAAACGTTGGAGCCGAGATTGGCCACGCGGTCGGCGATGTATTTGTTCACGCCGGAAATCAGGGAAATCACCACGATCAGGGTGGAAACCGACAGGATGATGCCCAGCAGCATCAGGAAGGAGCGCATCTTGTGCTGGCGTAAAGTCTCCAGCGCCACGCCGACCGGCTCGCGAAACAGCACGCCGCGCTTTAGCACCCCCCGCTTCATTGGGCCACACTTTCCCTCCTCATTTTACGCATAAACCGAGCCCATTGTTTCGTTCCGCCGGCGATTGCGAGGATGCCGGGTGAAAAGCAAGAAAACGGAGTGGTCTTGGAAATGCGTGGGCCAACGTCTCCCCAACCGCTTGTTGAAAAGCTCGGAGAGCAAATCATCCGGAGGAGCCAGGCGACGAGAGATCCGCTTCTTCTCCGTTTTTATCAAGAAGTGAAATCCCTCGTTTCGCCCGGTTCGCCGCCAGAAGCCTTTTTCAGCCAGCTGCTAAAAAGCAGGGCGACAGCACGCAACTCCGCTGTCGCCCTCGTTTTTCTCCCTGGCCTTTCTAGGATTGTGTCCGAACTTGCGTGAAGGCGTTATACAGCAACGACAGCACCAATCCGGCGATCGCTCCGTCCACGAATCCCTCGATCGCGACGGGACGGCGCGAAAACAGGCGCCGCTTGGAACAAAAAGCCGGCGCAGGAAAACATTGCCACTGCAAGGACCAGCCTCATTTGCATTTCTTGGATTCTCCTTCCCTGGATCTCACCTGGAAAGCCAACCGCACAACTGCCGGCTCCGCCCGCGTGCGCAGACGCACCAATATATCGTAGTGCGATATATATAAACCCGGTTGCAGCGAGGAGGGCGAAGCTCACTGCGCCGTGTTGTGGTAGCTTCCTGGACAGGCGTTTAAGAGAGCCATTTCACGCTTTCTTTGCGTTGGCGTAGGCATCCGCGCCAAGAAAATGCAGCGACACGTAGGGCTCGTGATCGAAAGTAATATCCAAATTGGAGTTCACCCTACGTTTGTAAGCCCTGCAAGGCGGACGATTTGGCGCAGCCTCGGGCAGCCAATGAATCGGCGGCTCCAACGCTTAACGCGTTTCTTCGCGGTTCAAAGTAAAATCACCGCATGAGCCTCAAGCTGATTGCGGAGCCATGGTGGGTCAACCTGCTCGTACTGGTTCCGCCATTGGCCTACTTTTTGTGGAAGCGCAGCGGCGGCGTTGCGCTCGCGGCGCGGCAATTGCTGACGAGCGGAGTATTTGCGGCAGCGTTCGGTTTCGTCGAAGCCACCGTGGTCGTTTACCTTCGCGCCGCCACGGGCCTGCTTCCTGGTTATCAGGGCACGCTGGCGGATGTTGTGCGGAGGTCGGGAGAGTTCTACCAGCAATCGCAGGCGATCAACCAATTTCCCCAGAGTTTGCTCACTCTGGAAGTGCTCCGCGAGGCCGCCACGATCGTTATACTGTTGAGCGTCGCTTTTCTTACAGCAACGAAAGTCCGCTCGGGCGCAGCGGTTTTTCTGTGGGCGTTCGCGATTTGGGATATCAGCTATTACGCGGTGCTTTGGGCCACGGTGCGCTGGCCGCTGTCGCTCAGCGATGCCGACGTCCTCTTCCTGATTCCGCAGCCGTGGATTTCGCCGGTCTGGTTTCCGCTGCTCGTAAGTATGTTGGCGATCGTCGCGGTGGTCTTGTCGCGGGCAGCTCCGCCGAAAAGTGAAATCAGAGCCGAGACGGTGAAGTAGCAAGCAGGTTTGGGAATGTAGGAGCTCCTTCGTGCCTCGGCGCGCCGGAGATGTGCCCGTTGGGTTTCCCGGGCATCGAACAGAAGCAATGTCGCGAAAAACGCATCCCTGGGGCGTGTCGCCATGGACGGTGGGTTTTCGTCCAACCGCCGCCGAGCGCCTTCCTGACCAGGTGGATTTCGCCATGGTTGGCGGCGGCTTCACGGGACTTTCGGCCGCGGCGTGGTTGCGGAAGCTCGCGCCGGAAAAATCCGTGCTGGTGCTTGAGGCCAATTCACTTGGCGAAGGCGCAAGTGGGCGTACCGGCGGGCTCGTGCTGGCGGATACCGCGGGCGGGCGGCTTCCCGGACTCGGCGACGTGCTCGCGGGCTACAAGAAAATTCTCCGCGGGCTCCGCATCGACGGCCGCTTGGAGCTTCCGGGGGTGTACGAATTAGGCCGCTCGAATCCAGCAAAAGATTCGCCGATTTGCTGGAACGATTCCGGCGACTTGAGAGTGGTTCGAGCGGTGCCGGGCGGGGCCATGGATCCAGGGAAAGTTGTCGCCGGGCTCGCGCGCGCCGCGCAAAGAGCCGGGGCACAAATCATGGAGCACGCTGAGGTTGACAGCATCGAGTATTCGAATCCGCCAAGCTTGCGCGTTCGTCGCGCGGCTCACGGTCGAGTCCAAAGGAAGGAGATTCGCGCCGGCCAGATTCTTCTGGCCACAAACGCCTTCTCTCTGGAGCTTTCCGGTTTGGATGGTTGGACTCAGCCGAAGCTGACTCTGGCGCTGGCAACTGCGCCGCTTTCCTCCGCACAGCTCAAAGCCATCGGTCTTTCCTCGCGCCGTCCGTTTTACACCTTGGACCTTCCCTATTTGTGGGGCCGCCTGCTGGACTCGAACGGGATTGTTTTTGGAGCGGGCCTGGTTCCCATGCCAGCTTCCATCGCTTCACTTTTCACTAAGCCCAATCAGAGCGCCCGCGAATTCGCGGCGCCGAATTTGTACCGCTTCGACGTGCGCAGAGGGGAAGCGGCGGAAAGGTTGCGCTGGCTCGACAGCCGCGTGCGCCATTTGCATCCCGCGCTGAAGTCCGTGCGCATCACACATCGCTGGGCCGGGCCGATTCTGTTCACCGAAGGAATGCGTCCGATTTTCCGGCACGATCCGCGTAGCAAGAACATAATGGTTTTGGCCGGCTATAACGGCCACGGCGTCGCGCTGTCCGTTTATCTCGGCCGCTGGGCTGCTGAGGCGCTGCTCTCTCGCCGGCCGCTCCCCCGGTGGGACTCTAGCGGCACGGAAGACTCGAGCCACGCTTAAAATTCGCACCTGGCGCCAGCCCATCCCTCAACGGCCGCGTCGTTGGCGGCATTTTCTTTAGGTCATGGTTTGTTGGTGTGGTGCTACAATCTGCGCCGTTCGACGGAGGGCGAAAGATGAACGGAAGGATGCGGCTGGCGATGATTTTGGCGGCTGCTGTGGCGGCGATGGCGCTGGGCCGAACGGCGTCTGCGCAGCAGCAGGATTTTTCCAAAGTGGAGATCAAGGTCAGCAGAGTCTCCGGGAGCATTTACATGCTGGAGGGCGCCGGCGGGAACATTGCCGCTTCCGTGGGCGAAGACGGCATCGTGATTGTGGACGACCAGTTCGCGCCGCTGGCGGAAAAAATCCAACGAGCGCTGAAAGATATTGGCGTCACGGACAAGCCTGTACGCTTCGTCATCAACACGCACTACCACGGAGATCACACCGGCGGCAACGAGCCGTTCAACAATGCCGGTTCAACCATCATTGCGCACGATAATGTGCGCAAGCGCCTGGAGACCGGAGGCACGGCGGGGAACGGCGCCTCGATCAAGATGGAAAACAAGCCCGCGGCAAAAGCGGCTCTGCCCATCATTACTTTTCAGCATGAAGTGACCGTCCACCTGAACGGCGAAGACATTCGCGCCATGCATTTTCCTTCGGGGCACACCGACGGCGACTCCATCATTTTCTTCCCGAAGAATAATGTTGTGCACATGGGCGACGATTTCGTGCGCTACGGCTTTCCGTTCATCGACGTGGCTAGCGGCGGCAGCGTGCAGGGGATCATTGACGCGATGGAAAAGACCAGCATGCAGCTTCCCGCCGACGTGAAAGTCATTCCCGGGCACGGAGCGCTGTCGAATATGGACGACGTTCGCGCTTACACCAAAATGCTGAAGGAAACTACGGCGGTGGTGCAAAAGGCACTCGACGGTCACAAGACGCTGGAGCAGATGAAGCAGGAGAAAATTCTTGCGCCGTGGGAGAAGTTTTCGGGCAACTTCGTCAACACCGACGCGTTCATTGAGACGCTGTACAACTCGCTGACCGGGCACAAAGGCGAATTCATGAAGCACAACTGATTTCGAAATTCGAAAATCGAAATGCCAGAAGCGACTGGTGGCTCGTGACTTGTGACTCGTGGAACCCCAGCTTGGGCTGGATTTGGTATCTGGCTGAAGCCGAAAAACGGAATTCGAAATTCGAAAAGCAAAAGAATAGGGACCCGAAAATAGTAAGGGTGCCTCATATGGCGTTTCTGCGTCGCGGTCCCCGCTAACCAGCCCAAGCCCCGGAATTCGAGTTTCCAGTTTCGATTTTCAAATTTCAATTTCCGGCTTCACTCACGGCTTGGCGTTGGGGGAGAAGAAGCCAATAGGCAGGTCGCGCGAGGTGCGCAAGCCCGCCGGCGCATCGAGAATCACGGGAATGGAGTTCACGACAACGGAAGCCGTGGCAATGTCGCCGTGCGAGCCGCCCGGAATGGCCAGGCTGATGTTGGGGTGGCCGGTAAGCGTGATGGTGTCGGCGGGGTCTTTCGCGCCGACATACATTTGTAGTTCGAGGTTGACCAGTTCCTTGCCGTCTTTCGAGAGGCCGCGGCCGATTTGATGGACGCCAGCAGCTTGTCCCTTCTCAACAGTCAGATACTCTGTCTGCACACGATCGGTGGCGACCTTAGGGTCGATCGTCTCGGTGATGGTCTCGACGGGAAGATTTAGAGAGTCCGCGACCATGGCGACGGACTCGGGCAGGCCCACATGCTTGACGACGCCAGCTTTGACTTGCGCGCGAAATTCATCGACGGTCATGCCCGCGCCAATTTTTTTCTGCAGCGGAAGGCGGCGCTTCGAGGCGTCCACGATGCGCAGCGCCTTGGCGTTTTCGATGTGCTGCGAAACGGCCGCGAGGGTCACCACGAGCTTGTCCATCACGAAGCCGGGATTCACTCCCGTGCCCACCAGCGCCACGCCCCATTCCTTGGCCGTGGTGTCAAGCTTGGCGGCGAGTTCGGGATGGGTGCGAAACGGGTAGGACAATTCCTCGCAGGTCGAAACGATGCAAGACTGAGCTTCCAGGCAAGCAGTCAATTGGTCCATCACTTTGGCCAGCGAGGAAGAGGTGGAATGAATAACGACATCAGGATTTAGGTCTAGCGCCTCTTTCGCATCAGCGAAGACCTTTACGCCCCAGGGCGCATCCTGAGCCCCGACGACTTCACCGAGGTCACGGCCGGCCTTCGCGGGGTCTAAGTCGATGGCTCCGATAATTTCGATGGCTTGCTTTTCGCGCATCAGTTTCGCGATGGATGCACCGATGGGGCCGACACCATATTGGATGGCGCGAATCTTCTTTTTCACCAGATTCTCCGTATTGTGGCCGCAGGGCACCTACCGCCTGTTTGGGCAACTAGAGAAACCCCTAGAATAGAAGATTTTGCAGGCGCATTCAATGCAGAAGCGCGCGGTCGCGCGGTCGAGGCGTGGCGGGGCCAGGCTTTCGGCCTTCTGCCGCCCTGGAGAAGGACCAGGGAAAGATTGCCGCGGGCCGGGTCGCGCCGCATAATGGCACCGACGATTCGAAACACTCTGGAGGAGATGGCTATGGCCGCGAAGAAACTGAGCGAAGCGGAAGTCTCGGCGCAGTTGCCGAAGCTGAAGGGATGGAGCGTGGTGAACGGCAAACTGCATCGCGAGATCTCCTGCAAAGATTTCGTGACCGCCTTTGGCAGCATGACCCGAGTGGCGCTGGTGGCGGAGAAAATGGATCACCACCCGGAATGGTTCAACGTGTGGAACAAAGTGGTGATCGATTTGACCACGCACAGCGTGAAGGGCATTAGCGACTACGACTTCAAGCTGGCGGAGAAAATCAACGAGATCTTCGCTGTATGAATCTTGAGACCTTGGAGCGGCAAACTGCCAAGCCGCAGCGGGCGGCGGGTTCGGGGCAAGGCTTTCCACAACACATATCGAGGCAGGCAGTCTTGACACACGTGGCGATTGCGCGAGAATAGATAAACCCCTTCGAAATTATGGATTTGCAGAGGACTGCCCTCTCCAGTCTCGTGCAGGGATTGGTGGGACTGCGATGCCGTGTCGCTCGAAGCGCACAGCCACTTGTGTGACGGCGGCGAGCCATCCTCGGTTGTGCTGAGCATGAGGCCTGCAGGCCGATATTATGTTTCGTTCCAAGTAGAGCAGCCGTTGCCTGTTGTAGGCCCCGCGAGCCATCGCCTATCGGTGGACATGAACACCAAGACGTTCAACTTCTTCAATGGAAGAAGGTGGTCTCAGGTGTGGTTGCCTCGTCCTTGGCTGGCGGCACTGTCAAAGCTCCGCACCGCCCAAAAGCCGTTTGAGCCGTTGTGAGCGGGGTTCTAAGAACCGCGAGAAGGCGCGTAGCAGGGTGGCTCATATTTGTCAGCGAGCAACCGATCTGCGCACGGATTTTCTTCAGAAATTGAGCACTCAACTGGCTCAAAGTTGTGCTGCATTTGTCACCAAAAGAAGGTAGACCTCAAACTCCAAGACCGTTGGACGTGTTCGAGTTGCCATACCGAACATCAGCGGGACGAGAATGCCGTCGTAAACATTTTCGTCGAAGGTTTGAGAATCTTAGCCGAGGGACGCTCGGTATTAGCCTGTGGACGCACGGTAGGACCTAAACGCGAGTTTAGGCGTGTGCCCGGGAAGCAGGAAACATCGTCGGAGGTAGGTGGCCATGTCGCATAGTAACTCCGAGGAATCCCCCGCCTTTAGGGGAGTCGTCAATCCGGCAAGATGATCGCCTACCATCGAAGAAAAGGTACAGAATTGAGTGTTTTTTGCGATTGACAGGCGCGTTTTGCGGTGCTACAAACCGCTGAAAGAGAAGCTCTTTGGTGGTGAGTCTCCTATCGAATTGCTAAAAGCACTACGCGAGTGAGGCCGCAGACCTGCCTGGCAGGGCAGGCCTGCTGAGTCGCCTGAGGGCTTCGACATGCAACACCCCACCCACCCCGGGAGGTGAAAACGGGCGTTTGTTTTCACCTCCTTTTTGTTTTGGTACCTTCCCCGGATCCTCGGGCCTCGAGAGTTTGGCTGTGACCTTCCCTCAGTTAAGATGGCCATGCGGTTCTCGGTTACGAATCGAGGTCAGCAACGCTTGGCGCTACCCCTTCTGTCGTTCCAAAACGTAACGGTGATGCGCGGCGACCGCGCGGCACTCCAGGAAGTGAACCTGGAGATTGCCGCGGGGGAGCACGTGTGCATCCTAGGACCGAACGGATGCGGGAAGTCCACGCTGATCAAAACCATTGCGCGCGAGTGCTATCCGCTGGCGCGGGCGGGATGTGCGATTTCGATCCTCGGGCGCGAGCGATGGAACATTTTTGAGCTTCGGTCGCTGCTGGGGATTGTTTCGCCGGACCTGCTGGCGTCGTGCACGACGGAAGCCACGGGACGGGACGTGGTGCTATCCGGGTTTTTCAGCAGCACGCGGATTTTTCCCCACCATCATCCCGAACCGGAGCTCTTAGCGCGCGCGGAAGCAGCGCTGAAGCGGTTGGGAATCGCGCACCTTGCGGATCGGCCGGTGGCGCAAATGTCTTCGGGAGAAGCAAAGCGGACGTTGATCGCGCGAGCGGTGGTGCACGACCCGCAGACGCTGCTTTTTGATGAGCCGAGCAGCGCGCTGGATATTGGCGCGCAACTGCAGCTTCGCGAAACGTTGCGCGAACTGGCCCAGTCGGGTCTCGGCATTTTGCTGGTGACGCATCACGTGTCGGAAATCATTCCAGAAATCGAGCGAGTGGTTCTGCTACGCGGAGGGCGGATTCTCAGAGACGGCCCCAAAGCGGCGATCCTCACGGAGGAGAACTTGTCGCGATTGTTCAACGCGAAAGTTCGCCTGGGACAGCACTACGGATATTTTCACTTGTACTGATTACGACCTGCCACCATGCAGTGTCGTTGTCTACTGCGACTTCCGTTCGTTTCGCTAAAGCGAGCGGATCCAGGCCTTCAGGCGAGCGGCTTCCATGTCGACCAAGGCGGGATCCTGGAAGGTGTGACATCGGCAATCGCCAGTTGCTTATAGCTCGCGCTCACAAAACGGGAGTCCGCGTCATCGGCACGACGATTCCACAGCAGCGGTGAATTCGATGGCGTGATGGATTTCGACCAGGCGGTGCGCGACCCCGACCACCGCGCGCAAATATTGCCAAGCTGCCACAGTGGCGACCACTTGTACGTCAATGACGCGGGAAACGTCGCGCACGGGAATGCGATTTCGCTGGCCTTGTTCAAAGAGCGGTAAAGCGACAGGAGGCTCACTGCTTGGCGAAGGCGTCGAGGGCGGCGCTGAGGCGTTCGAGGCCGGCGCGAAGGGTACCCGTGTCGCCGCCGATGCCAATGCGAAAGTGGCGAGGCATTTCGAAGAAACTGCCGGGGACGACGGTGGTTTCGTATTTTTCGCGGAGCAATTTGAAAAAGGCTTCCGGATCACGGCCATGAGGGAGGCGCGGGAAAACCACCGTGCCGGCCGGAGGGCGAAAACATTCGAGGTCGCAGCGGGAGTCGAGGAACGAATCGAGCAAGGCGCGATTGGCGGCGAGCAGCGCTCGGGAGCGTTCGCGGAATTGTTCGAGATGGTCCAGGGCCATCACGGAGAGGCGCTCGGCGGGGTGCGCGGCCGTAGCTGAAAATAAATCATTGAGTAGCCACATGCGGCGGGCGAGCTCGGGAGCAGCGAGGATCCAGCCGCAGCGCAGGCCGCTTAGGCCATACACTTTCGTAAGACTGCTCGTGACGATAAAAGGATTCTCCTTTGCGGAAGCGATTCCATTTCCGATGGGAAAGCAAAAGGGAGCGGGCTTCCCAAAAAGCATCTCGAGATAGACCTCGTCCATCAGAACGCGCACGCCCGCGCGAAGAGCCAGCTTACCGATGGCGCCGACCATTTCCGCGGAGAGAAGCGCGCCGCTGGGATTGTGCAGATTGGTGAGCACGACGAGGCGCGTCGAGGTGGTGATGGCGCGCTGGAGTTCGTCCAAGTTCACCACGAAGCGCGATTCGAAGCGGCGCGGAAGGCGCTTCACGCGCGCGCCAAGATAGTTGGCGACGTCGAGAAGCGGGCCGTAGGCGGGCTGCTCGAGGAGCACCTCGTCGCCGGGATCAAGGACGGCGGCCATGGCGAGATGATTGGCCATGGAAGTTCCGGCAGCGGCGACGATGCATTCTTGCGGAACGCCGGTGTGCTGCGCGAGGCGCTGTTGAAGCGGCCCGTAGCCGTAAGCGCCGGGAGCGGTGATCTCGAGTTCGTCGAGGTTGATGGGAAATTCGTCGCCGGGAACGCCGGTGAGGCCGCTGGTGGCGAGACTATATTTGGCGTGGGAACACGTCTTGGCCCATTCCATGTAGAGCGAACGTTTCGTGCCAGCGGAACTGCTCATTCAGCCGTGGCCTCCGGGCTTTTTGCGCGCCAGAAGAAGTATACGGGCAAACCGGCAAGAGCAATGCCAAGGCCAATGAAAGAGCGGCGAGGATCGCGCCCGAACGTGCTCACGACCACGAGCCATTCCGCGGCGATGAAAAGCAGCGTGGTCCAAGGATGGCCGGAAACGCGGTAGTCGATAGCCGCAGAAGGAGAAGAGGCTTTGCCGTCGCGGTGACGAAGCAGGAAGAGGCAGACGCCGGTCAAGCCAAAGAAAATGGAGTCCATCGCAACGACATAGTTGACGACTTGGGAGTAGGTTCCCGTGAGGGCGATGACGACGGCCCAGAGGCCCTGCAGCGCGATGGCGATCACCGGGACGCGTGTGCGGGGATGGACCCAGCCGACGGTGCGAAAGAAGACGCGGTCTTCGGCCATGGCGAAATAGACGCGAGGAGCGGTCAGCATGGATTGGGCAAGAAAGCCGAAGGCAGAAAAGGCAATGCCCGCGGCAATGAGTGCTCCGCCGCGAGGACCGAGGGCTGCCCGCATGACGGCGGAGGCCGGTGTGGTTGTGACGGCGAGTCCGGCGGGGCCGAGCGCGCGGACATAAACGAAATTCACAGACGTGTAGACGGCAATGACGCCCAGAACGCCAAGGACAAGGCCGCGAGGAAGAGTTTTGCGCGGGTCGCGGACTTCGCCGCCAAGGAAGCTGGAGGTCTGCCAGCCGCCGTAGGCAAAAAGGACAGGTGTCATCGCGGAGCCGAAGGCCAGAGCCAGGTTCAGGGAAGGCCGGTGGGCGAGGAGCGGCCGAAAAGAAATTTGCGACGGGCCGCCGCGGAGTAAGCTAAAAAGTTCGAGCACGGCGATAGCGGCGATGGCCGTGAGCGTCATGGCGGATTGCACACGGCTGCCCGCGCGGACGCCGAGACAGTTGATGGCGGTGAGAAGCGCGAGAGCTGAGGAGGCGATGAGGGAATCGTTGACGGGCCAGTGCGTTAGTTCGAGAAAATAGCGGGCGAACGTGACGGCCACGGCAGCCATTCCGCCGGTTTGGATGACCAGGAGCAGCACCCAGCCATAAAGGAACGCGACGCCGGGATGGAGCGCTTCGCGCAGATAAGCGTACTGGCCGCCGACGACGGGCAAGCGGGCGGCGAGTTCGGCGTAGATAAAGCCCCCAAGGAGCGCAAGGAGGCCACCCGCAATCCAAGCGGACAGGATGAGGAACGCAGTGTGCACGCGTTCGGCGACGAGATACGGATTAATGAAAATTCCAGCGCCGATGATGCCGCCCATCACGGCCATGGTGGTGCCGAAAAGGCCGAGATGGCGCGCGAGGCCACTGCTGGGCGAAGACGGTGGACGGGGGTTTTGTGGCGGAGTCACAATCTGGATTCGACTCGCGCTTAGCTTGCTTGCGCCAGTTCGTAGAGATATTCCACGTGGGAGAGCACGGCGCCGTTCATGCCTTGCACTCTGGGATTGCTGGATTCGATGACGTAATACTCGTCCGGTGCATGCGCGCCGCTGCCATGGCCGAGCCCGAAGTGTCCAGCGGGCAAGCGGAGAGGATCGCCGGTGAAGACATAGCCGGGCCAGGAGCCGGCGTTGCGCGGCAAAAGGACGGGATCGATGCCGCTTCGGCGATAAACAGCGCTTTCCACGCGGATCAGCAAGGAATCGGCAGGCGTGGAAGTGGGATCGTAGCCGCCGGTCATGTTCACCTCCATGTCGCCGAAGCCTTTCCTGGCAAGGTGCGCGCGGAGGAGCTGGAGGGATTCAGCCGCAGTCATGTCGGGAACGAGCCGGAGGTCGAGCTTGGCCACCGCTTTGCTGGGAAGAATCGTTTTTCCGCCGGGACCGGTGTAGCCGCCGACCAGACCTTCGATGTTGACGGTGGGTCGCGAAATGAGGAGTTCGAGCGCTTGCTCCCAGCTCGCATCATGCACCCAGCGCTCGACGCCAAGGAGTTTTTTCGCGTCCGCTTCATTTAGGCGCTTCGCCGCATCGGCGATCATTTTCTTTTCGGCGTCGGAAAGCGGGCGAGCTTTCGCGGTGTAATTTTCGATGGCCGGATCGTTGCCGTCGGGAGAGACCAGCGAGGCGAGGGCCTCGAGGAGATGCCAGGCAGGACTGTCGAGGCGCGCTTTGTTGCTCGAATGCACGTCCTTGCGCGGGCCGCGGCCCCAGCGCTCGCCGCTGGAGGTCAGTTCGCATTCGATGACGCCCTTGGCGCCGAGCGTCATGGTCACCTGGCCATCGAGGCCCTGGGACGCCTGAGGCATGAAAATTCCAACACATTTCTTGAGCGCGGCCATCACTTCGGGCTGGTGAACGACCTGCGGAAAATGCGGCGAGCCGATTTCTTCTTCGCCTTCGGCGACGAAAGCGAGGTTGACGGGCATTTTCCTTCCTGAGCCGCGAATCGCGTGCAGAGCGGCGAGGAAAGTTGCTTCGGGACCTTTCTGGTTGACCGCGCCACGACCCAGGATGATTTTTCCGAGGCCAGGCTTGTCAACGAGGGCAGCCTCGAATGGCGGGGAAGACCATTCGGCGGGGTCGGCTTGTTTTACGTCGTACATGAAATAAAGGCCGAGCGTTTTGGAAGCCCCGGCGTCGAGTGTGGCGAAAACGCCGGGCTGGCCGTCGGTGGGCATTTTTTTGATACCGCTGAACCCCGCCTCGCCGAGCATCTGCTGCATCATCTCGCAACCTTCGTTCATGCCGCGATTTTCGGCGGCGATGGAGGGCTGGCGAATCCACGTTTGCAGGCGCCTGACAGCTTCGTCGTGACGCTTTTCGATTTCCGCGCCAATGGCGGCAAAGTCGTCGGGATACGCATGCGCCCAGCGGGGCATGGCGGTCAGCGCGGCGGCTGCGGCGGCGCCCTGAAGGAAGGTCCGGCGATCGGGTTGGTGGTCCTTATCGAGGCTGGAATTCGAATTGGCGTTCGCTAAATCGGGCATGGAGAACCTCCGCGAAAAGGTTATTGCTGATATCCGAGAAGGAAGAACTATACGACCACTTGAAACTGGGAGCCAAGAAGTTACTCGGCTGCGGCGGCGCCGGTAGGTGAGAGAAGCAGTTGCTTGGCGCGGCCATTGCGAGGACGGATGGAGGGCTTGAAATGGTTGACGAAGCGGGCGATCGTGCCGTGCGGACCAACGGCCCAACCGGTTCCGATGTCCAGAATGGCCACTGCATTGAGATTCAACGAGTCCGTGTGCTTCCAGTGGACTCCTGAATCATTTGTGACATCTTCACCGTTTGGTCCAACAGCCACCATTCGCCCGTGGTCGAGGTGAGCTATGCCCGAACGGAAGCCGCCGGGCTGACGAGCGGCAAGCTGCCAGGTCTTTCCCTTGTCCAGTGAAGTAGCGGCGACCCGTTCGGCGTAATCCGGTTCTTTGTAATCGCCGCCCAGCACAATCAGCCGGTTGTCCTCATCGAAGCCCAGAGAGAAAATTCCGGACCAAGGGTTGCCTTGAACTAGCGGGGTCCTGGCGACGGTCCAGGTGAGACCGCCGTCTGCCGAATGAAAAACTCGAGCAGCCGGACCGCCGGTGCCGAAGAAAATCTCTTTCTCGCTGGAGAACACGAGGCAAGAATTGCTGGCAGCGAATGCGCCTTCGCCGGGCAGGGCTGGCGGCATATTGTTCGCAGGGAGCGGGTTCCAGTGTTCGCCATCGGACGTCTTCAACAGGAGAAATTTGCCGTTGATGGGATCACCGAGGGCCAGGCACTCTTTTTCGGAAAGGCAAGCAAGGGAGTCGAGAAAGAACTCCTTGCGATTGTCGGTGTACTGAAGCTCCCAGGTTTCGCCGCCGTCGGCAGTCTTGTAGACGCCCGATTTGTCTCCGTCGCCGCTGGACACGACGTAGGCAGTTTTTTCGCTGAATGCCACCATACCGCGAAAATCCAGCGAATCCGAATCTTTAACGCGCAATCGCTGCCACGTCTTTCCTTCATCGAGGGATTTCAGGATCACGCCGTTGGAGCCGGAGGTCCAAACGACGGGATATTGCCTCCCTTTCTGATCCTGGGCATAGACGGCGCTGACGGCTCGAAGGTTGGTTTCGATGCCGCTGGTTTGCACTTTCCACCAGCGCGCTTCGGCGGGAGCGCTGAAGAAAAACAGGAACAGGAGAAAGGAAGAAACCCTGGCGGCCATCGGGCGCCTATTTATTTTGCCCTGTTGGCAGATTCACGAACACCTTTCCGGCTTTCATCACGAAGACCACGCGGCGCACAGCGGTAATGTCTTTTAGCGGATCGCCGTCGAGCGCGATGATGTCGGCTTCGAAACCTGGAGAGAGCGAGCCGATGCGGTTTTGCATGCGGAGCGCTTCGGCGGCCAGCGAGTTGGCGGAGACAAGTGCCGCCATCGCGTCTTGGCCGCAAGTTTCGACGCGATACAGAAACTCCTCGGCGTTGCGCCCGTGTGCTCCGGCAACCGCGTCGGTTCCGAACACCACTTTTAAACCGGGCGTGCGAATCGCGTGGCGGAATAGTTCCTGAAACTCGGGCAAAACTTTCTGCATCGTTTCAAAAGCGGTTTCGGTGTAATTGCCGATGCCCAAGTAGTGCGCTTTATTGTCGAGATAATTCTGGACAACAAGCCCGGCTTGTGGATCGAAGTACGTGCCTTGTGCAGCGAGGAAGCGCAGGTCGTCGTCGGTGGCGTAAAGGCCGTGCTCGACTTCGGTGCAGCCGGCGAGCGAGGCCATGCGCACGGAAGGACCATAGGCGTGCACAAGCGTGCGAAGGCCGACTTTCTTCGCTTCGTCGCAAATGGCGTTGAGCTGGTCCTGGGAGAGCGTGGGCTTGCCGCCTTCGCGGATGCTGCCGGAAGCAAAAATCTTGATGAGGTCTGCGCCCTCCTGGGCGTGCTGCTGAACGAGGGCGCGAAGTTCTTCGGGCGTTCCGGTAGAGTCGCCGCGGCCGAAGATGGGGTCGAGAGACGTGAGGATCCGTGGTCCAGGCAATCCGAGGCCGCCGATGGCGTCGCCGATGTCTTTGTCAAGAGGAGAGCCGACGCTTTGCACCGTGGTGAAGCCGGCAGCGAGCATCTTCCAGCTGTTCGCGGCGCCGGCGAGGACCGTCTGCTCCTTGGGCTCGTTTTCGCCGGCGAGGCGGCCATGGGCGTCGAAATGCCAGGTTGGATGAACGTGCAGGTCAATCCAGCCCGGCGAAACCGTCAGGCTCGTGAGATCGTAAGTGACCGCTCCTTGCGGTGGTGCTCCTCCGATGCGCGCAATCTTTTCCCCTTTGACGACGATGAGGGTGTTGTGGAGAACTTTGCCTTTGCCATCGAGAACGGTAGAGGCTTTCAGAACGATGGGTCGCTCTTGGGCGACCAGAAGTCCCGGTGTGGAAAAAAGCGCGGGCAAAGTGAGGCAGACCGTGAATTTCAAACCCAGCGGTTTTGGCATGGCAACTCCCGGTGCGCAGACAAATGAAGATTTTCGCGCGCCGCATCATAGCGCCGGGCGTGACTGCCAGCAATGGCGGGTGTACACAGGGGAGGCGCCAAATGTGTTTCCTTCTGGCTGGGGAAAAAGTCAGGTGAAAAAAACTAATCCTTTGCAGTAGGATTCTGCGGGCTTAGACTGGCGCGTAGTTTGAAGGACGGTAGTCTGGCAATCCGGGTAGGCGCTCTCGCTAAGCGCTGCGTCTCAGGAGAAAGCTGACATGTGTTTGAGAAAAGAGAGAGAGAGGAGTCTGCCGTGCCTGTGTTTGGTTGCAGCCTTCGGGCTGTTTTCGGTCGCCGCTCGAGCGCAATATCGTGCGAAGGACACGGAGTGGCCTTCCTACGCCGCGGACATGGGGGGCACACGCTACCGACCCCTGGACCAAATCAACGCTTCCAATTTCAACGACCTCGAGATTGCCTGGCGCATCAAGACGGACAATTTCGGCGACCGGCCCGAATACAAACTTGAAGGAACTCCTTTGATGGTAAATGGCGTTCTTTATGCGACGGCGGGCTCGCGACGCGCGGTGATTGCGCTGGACCCCGAAACCGGCGAGCTGCTTTGGATTCACGGCGAGCACGAAGGAAAGCGCGGCGGCGCTGCTCCGCGGCAGCTTTCCGGACGCGGATTGGCGTATTGGTCGGATGGCGTGGAGGAACGGATTTTTTATGTGACACCCGGTTTCCGCCTGATTTGTCTGGATGCCAAGACCGGCTCGCGAGTTCCCTCTTTCGGGGAAAACGGCATGGTGGACCTGAAGCTCGACGATGACCAAACCATCTCGGCATGGAACAACAACGGCGAATGGGTGCCCGACCTGGAGACCGGAGAAATCGGGATTCAATCGGCGCCCGTGGTGGCAAAAGACACGGTCATCATTGGCGCAGCGTTCCGCGAGGGCATGACGCCGAAAAGCATGCGCAACAACAAAGGCTACGTGCGCGGGTTCGACGTGCGCACCGGCAAGCGCCTGTGGATTTTTCACACCCTTCCGAAGAAAGGTGAACTTGGCTACGACACTTGGGAAAAAGGTTCGGCAGAATACACCGGCAACACGGGCGTGTGGACGCAGATTACCGTGGACGAGCAACTTGGACTCGTCTATTTGCCAGTGGAATCGCCAACGAGCGATTTCTACGGTGGTCACCGGCCGGGAAACAATTTGTTCGGTGAAACGCTGGTTTGCGTTGATCTAAAAACTGGCGAGCGTAAATGGCACTTTCAATTAGTGCACCATCCGCTTTGGGACATGGACATTTCCTCGGCGCCGATTCTCGCGGACCTCACCGTGGATGGGAAACCGGTGAAGGCCGTCGCGCAGCCCTCGAAACAAGGTTTTCTTTACCTTTTCGATCGCGTCAGCGGTAAACCCATTTGGCCCATACCGGAAAAACCGGTGGAGGTTGGAAACGTTCCGGGCGAATGGTATGCGCCGACGCAGCCTATTCCTTCGAAACCGCCAGCTTACAGCCGCAATGGCGTCGCTATCGACGACTTGATCGATTTCACTCCCGCCATGCGCGAGCGTGCGAAAGAGATCGTCTCGAAATATCATCTCGGGCCCGTTTTCACGCCGCCCACGGTGAGCAAGCTCGAAGGCCCGCTCGGCACACTCACGATGGGAACAGCCTCCGGCGGCACGAATTGGCCCGGTGGGTCGTACGATCCTGAAACGCACATGGCGTATATCTATGCATGCAATTCGTGCATCGAGCCGATCGGGTTGGTGGAGGCGCCCAAGGAAGTTTCCGACATCCGGTACATTGCGGGCGCCGCGGGACAACCAGTCCAAATCATGCACGGCCCGGGAGAAAATGCAGGCGCCGATTCCGCGAAGCCTCCGAAAAAGCGGCCAGCGAGCCAGTATGTGCGGTTGGATGTAGATGGTTTGCCGCTGATCAAGCCGCCGTACGGAACGATTACGGCGATCAATCTCGACAGAGGTCAGATCGTCTGGCAGATCGCGCACGGAGAAACGCCCGACGTGGTTCGCAATTCAGAGCTCTTGAAGGGCATGAACATTCCGAGGACCGGACAAGAGACCTACAATGTCGGGACGCTGGTGACGAAAACGCTGGTCATCGCGGGCGAAGCGCAGGTAACTACGACGGCGGACCATCCGCGTGGCGCCATGCTGCGGGCTTATGACAAAGCCACCGGAAAGGAAGTCGGCGCGGTGTACCTGCCGGGACCCCAGAGTGGTTCGCCGATGACCTATATGATCCACGGCAAGCAATACATCGTAGTGGCCGTGAGCGGCGGACCCTACTCCGGCGAATACATCGCCTACACGTTGCCGTCGGCGGGCGAATGAGAAAAGCTCTATTTCTATCAACCCTGGCGCTACTGGTCTCTTCGTTTTCCTTGTTGCGAGCGCAAGCCCCGGGGGAGACACGTTCGGTCTGGGACGGAGTCTACACCGAAGAGCAAGCCAAGCGCGGCGAGACGGCCTATAGCAAAGAATGTGCTTCTTGCCATGGCGACATGCTCACGGGCGGGGAGTCCGCTCCACCGCTGACCGGCGGTGTGTTCCAGGCCAACTGGAATGGCTTGACCCTGGGAGATCTCTTCGACCGTATCCGCAAAACCATGCCACTAAGCAAGCCGGGCCGTTTGACGCGCGAACAGGACACCGACGTTCTGGCGTTCCTGCTGAGCGTCAATAAATTTCCCGCGGGGAAAACGGAGCTTTACCGGCAGTCGGAAATGCTTAAGGAAATCCGCTTCGAAACGAAGAAGCCCGCCGCGAAAAACTGAATTGCTTCGAGTCGGTAAGGGAAGAAGGGCTCAGGGATCGGCGGCCGCAAAGCTCGACTTGTTCCAATCGGCAAGCGCTAGCTCTTTTTGAATGGCCTCGATGGCTTCTTTTGGCGGACCGATGTAACGGTAGTTGGAATAAAACGCGCGTTCATGGATGGAAAAACCGGAAAATAACTTACGGCCGTCGAAATCGTACTGCGTAAAGCTGGGTTGCCAGAGGCCAGGCTGAACCTCGTACCGTTCCTGCATGAAGTGACTGCCTTTGTAGATTTTCCCGAGGAACAGGCCGATGGAAATGTCTTCGGTGACGTCGCCCTCAACGCGCGCGAGCTCCGCGGCATCCTCATCAATCCAGACATATCCATGCACTCTGGTGAAAATGGAAGTGAAGCGAGAGGTAGGTTTGAACGCCGGATTAGGCGCCATCTCGTATTTGGCCAGGATGCGGTCCCCGCGCGGCTCTCGTGCGACAAAGGTGAAGAGAAAAGCGTTGCGCGCCGCGTCGATGAGATCGTTCCGTTCCTTCTTCTTCTTCGCATATTTTTCCACGGCATCGCGTTGCGTGCGATTGTTGTTGACGATCAACGCGAGGGCATGTTCCAGGCTTTCCAAGCGCGAGCGATACGCGGCCAGGTCCGCGGGTTTGCCATCGGGGTCCACGGGAATCTTGTCCATGCCAGTGCCGGATGGAATGACGCGCGTGATTTTGACTGACGCGGGAGCGGAGTCGTTCGGATTCTTCCGGCTTTCCAGCCGTTCCATGCACTCATAGACTTCCAGGGCCGCTTCATCCTTCTTCTGATTGGCAATCACGTGATCGAGCAGCCTGGAAGGTTCGGAAACCACGGCTGGCCCTGGCGCAGACACAGCGGATTGCGCCGCCGCGTGACCAGGCGCGGTGAGAAACAGCAAAGCAATGGGAGCAAGAGCCGGTTTACGCATCGTCCGTCGTTCAAGGAGCGAGAACTCCGCCCGAGTGGTCCGTTAACACTTATTGGATTCGCTGGCCCACACTATTGTTGTACACCGCTCCTGCCGAGGCAGCGATGGCCAGTACGAATGTGGTACTTCCGTTCGGAGCAAGCCGCTAGCGGAGTCGACACCGGAATTGAATCTGTTTCTTAAGCCACAGCCCGCGCCTTGCGCGCCTAAGGCGCGGTAGAATTAAGGATAAGTGCGAAGGACATCCCCATGCTCCCAGCCTCAAGGGTAATTCAGGCCGAGGGCAAAGCAAAGGGCCTTTTCCATCGTCTAATCGGTTGTGGAAGCCAGGGGTGTCCCTGGAACGGACGGCGGGCGAAAAACGTACTACCGAGTGAGGTCGGAGGCGGGTTTTGGGAGTTACCCCTATTGATGGGTTTGTCGCGGTTCCTCGGCTGATCCCTCCCGCCGTGGACGCTGCTGGAAGGCTTGGCAGGTTCCGCAGGGCGGCCGTCACCCTGGGGGAAACGCTGCGCCTGGCTATCGACGCGCTGCGCTCTCACAAGTTGCGAAGCTTTCTCACACTCTTGGGCGTGATCTTGGCCGTTGCCGCCTTGATTACGGTAATGAGCGCCGTGGTCGGCTTGAATACTTATGTGGCAGATCGCGTCGCGAATTTAGGCGCAAACGTTTTTTTGGTGCACCGCTTTGGAATCATAACCAGCTACGACGCCTGGATCAAAGCGCAGAAACGGCCTTTGATTACTCTGGATGAATTTGAGCGCTTGCGGGACAACATGCAGACTGCCAAGGCAGTCGCAGGGGAGGAAGACCGGAACGTCTCAACGCGCAGCGGCGACCAAATGCTCGAAGGCACCAGCGTTCAGGGAGTGACGCCGAATTTCGCGGATGTGCGGAACCTCACCGTCGAGCAAGGCCGCTTTCTGACGCCAGCCGACGAGGAGCATCACTCGGAGGTCGCCTTCATCGGCGCCGATCTGGCGAAGAAGTTTTTCCCGAATGCAGACCCCGTTGGAAAATCAGTCCGGGCAGAAACGCATTCCTATCAAGTCATCGGCGTGGCGCAAGCCATCGGGACAGCTTTTGGCCGATCGCAAGACAACTTCATGATGATTCCGTTGAGCGCCTACCGGAAGGGCTGGCACCGGCAGAGCGATTGGGTCACGGTTTTCGTGCAAGCTCCCTATGCGGAAATGATGCCGGCCACGGAGGACGAAGCGCGGATGTTGATGCGCGCATGGCGGCACCTGGCTTTCAACGCTCCGGATAATTTCGCCATCCTAGGCTCTGATTCCGTCATGTCGCTGTGGCACCAGCTCATGGGGAATATCGAGTTTATGGCCATGGCGCTCGTGAGCGTCTTTTTGGTTGTGGGTGGAATCGTGATCATGAACATCATGCTGGCAAGTGTGACGGAGCGCACGCGGGAGATCGGAATTCGGCGTTCTCTTGGGGCCAGAAAGAATCACATCCTTTTGCAGTTCATGGCGGAATCGGCGGTGCTGGCGGCCGCGGGCGGGTTGATTGGCATTGGTTTGGCTTACGGCGTGATTTGGCTTGTGAAAGTGACGATTTCCTTTCCGATGACCACTCCCATGTCCGCGGTGATTCTGTCGCTGCTGCTCGCTACAGGGGTGGGACTGTTTTTTGGAATCTATCCTGCGATGCGCGCCGCCAGGCTCGATCCCATCGAGGCCCTGCGGTCGGAAGCCTGAGGAATAGCCTTGGCACAACAGCACGGGGAAAGCTTGAGGCAGGCGATGGATACACTGCGCACCCACAAGATGCGCAGCGCCCTAACCGTCTTCGGAGTGGTGCTGGGCGTCGGCGTAATTATGCTGGTAGCAGCGCTCATCACGGGATTCGATTACAACATCCAGGAACAGATCAAGCAATTCGGTGCGGACACCGCGTTTATCTCCAAGTGGACTCAGGGAATGCATGGCGCCGGAGATGCTCCTTTGGAAGAGCGCTTGAGGAAGCCGCTGGTCCTGGACGATGAGCGTGCCATCCTGAACAGCTGCCCGGCGGTAAAGGATGTCACCGCGTTTCTGACGCCACCCTGGATGCAAACACATTCCGTGCGAACCAAGGCGGGTGAAGTGCAAGCCATCGATTTTCGCGGGGTGCAGCCCAACTTTGGCCAGGTTTATGCCAATGCATCGACGCTGGAGGGCCGTTTTATCAGCGAGGGCGACGACCTGCACAAGGAAAAAGTCGTGATGCTGGGAGAAAACGTGGCTCCCGTGCTCTTTCCCGAGGGCCATGCCGTTGGCCAGGACGTGATGATTGACGGCGCCGATTTCCTGGTCATCGGGGTAGTGGAAAAGCCGAAAGGTGGCTTCGGAATGGGCGATGAAGACCGTCGCATTCTGATCCCTCTCAGCACCATGAAGAAATTGTATCCCTCCGCCGACGAGGTGAGCATGCGGATGCAGGCCTACGCCGGGCTACTTGACCAGGCCGTGGACCAGGCCCGCGAAGTCCTCGAGCGGCGGCGTGGCGTGCCGTTTGGCGGGAAAGATAACTTCTCGATCAGTACGGCAGAACAACAAGTGTCTGAGTTCCACAAGATCATGCTGATGGTCTACCTGGCGATGATTGTCTTGAGCGCCGTGGGCTTGTTGATTGGCGGGGTCGGTGTAATGAACATCATGCTTGTCAGCGTGACAGAACGGACGCGCGAAATCGGCGTGCGCAAGGCCATCGGCGCAAAAAGCAGCGATATTACCTGGCAGTTCTTGCTGGAAGCCATGACGCTCACGGGGGCCGGGGGCGTTCTGGCGCTCATCCTTGTAAATGCCTTGGTGTTGCTGGTCAAGTTCACGTTACATTGGCCGAGCAGGGTGCCCCTGTGGGCTGCCGTAACGGGAGTCGTGGTGAGCGTTACCGTAGGACTCGTTTTTGGCGTGTGGCCGGCAATGAAAGCCTCAAAGCTCGATCCCGTGGAAGCGTTGCGCTACGAATAGGTCATGGCTCTTTCGAGCCACAAGCGAACCATGAAAATATTCTGGAGATGGAGTTATGCTGGGACACCGTCTCTAAGCGGAGGAAGGCCGGTTCATTCTGGCGCGATTCGAGC
>Ga0209471_1000087_pt1 | contig 70578 bp, 59 predicted proteins | sample GraSoiAngelo_128_FD_185885 | JGI IMG/M metagenome (GOLD analysis project Ga0209471, IMG submission 185885) | Grasslands soil microbial communities from the Angelo Coastal Reserve, California, USA - 14_0927_12_20cm (SPAdes) (version 2) | ecosystem: Environmental > Terrestrial > Soil > Grasslands ...
GGCTGCGGCGGGTGACCTGGCGTTCCCGGTCTTCGTCAAGCCATGGGTCCACGAGCATTGGGACGGGCTGGCGCCGGGAATCGTGGGGCACGTGCGCGGCGAGCGGATCGACAGCGCCGCGGACCTGGTCCGCCTGTTCGACCGGCTCGAGGGCGAGGGCAACGGCGCGCAGCACGCGGTGGTGCAGCAGTTCGTGCCCGGGACGGACCGCGAACACGTGGACGTGCACGCGTACATCGACGGCGCCGGCAGTGTGCTCGGCGTCTTCAGCGCGCGCAAGCTGCGGATCTGGCCGCCCCACCGGGGCCTGGGCGTGTTGGTGCGCAGCGAGCGTCTGCCGGCCGCCGTCGAGGTCACGCTGTGCGCGCTGCAACGCCTCGGGGTCACGGGCATGGCCAATGTGAACCTCAAGTTCGACCCGACCCGCGGCGCCTATCGCGTCCTCGAAGTCAATTGCCGTTACTCCACATGGACCGAGCTGCCGACGCGCTGCGGCTGCAATTTCCCAATCGTGGCGTACGCGGCGATCACGGGGCAGGAGCCCCCATCCCTCCACCAGCTGGACGGGATCGAGTGGCTGGACTTCAAGCGGGACTGGGAAGCGATGGCGACGTATCGGCGCGAGCGCGAGTGGAGCTGGACGTCCTACTTCGGATCCCTGGTCCATGTCCGGCACGGGGCGTTTTTCGCGTGGGACGACCCCGCGCCGTTCTTCTCGAGCCTCGCGCGCCGCGTGACTGGCCCGGCGATCCAATGACCGGCGGGGCGTCGACTCAGCGAATCGCCTGAACCACGGGCACCCGAGCGGCCCGGCGGGCGGGGAAAAACCCGCCCAGCACGCCCATCACCACAGCGAAGACCAATCCCGCCAGCAGCAACCCGGGGGTCACGCGGAAGCTGAAGGCGATCTCGCTGAAGCTCGCCCAGTTCGTGGTGCTGGTCACGATGCCATTGATGGGGAGGGCGAACAGGCACCCGGCCGCGCCGCCGGCGGCGGCGATGATCGCGGATTCGACCAGGAAGCTCGCCAGGATGCTGCGGGGATGAAATCCCAGGGTGAGGAGCACGCCGATCTCGGGCGCGCGCGACGCGACCGCCGCGTACATCGTATTTACCGCCCCGAACACCGCGCCGATCGCCATGATACTGGTGATCAGGTACGCGAGGACCCGGAGGATGCGGCCCAGCAGCTGTGACTGCTGCACGTAGAAGTCCGATTCCCGGTGCACATCCACGGTCATGCGCTTGTCGCTCTCGAGCAGGCGCTTCGCCTCGTCGAACGCGCCCGGATCGCTGAGCCGCAACGTGACTGACTGGAACACCTGCCCGCGGAACACGGGCATGAACTGCTCGTTCTCGCCCCACACCTCCGACTCGAACGCCGAGCCGCCAGCGGCGAAGTGACACACCACCGTCCAGTCCCTTCCCGCGAACCGCATCGTCTCACCGATGCCGGTGTGGGGGAACCGGGCGACGAGGCGTTGGCCGACGCAGATCTCCGAGCGGCCGGTCTCGGGCTTGTGGCCCTCCAGCACGCGCACGTTGGATCGCACGGTCCACGCCTGGTCCCCGACCCCGCGCGCCACGACGTTGGCCACCTGCGTGGTATCGAAGATCTTAGGCAGGGGGACGATGACGTACACCTCCGGGCTCACCAATGGCTTCCCGTCGGCGCCGGTGGCGACGTGGGGCGCGGCGGCGAGAATGCTCGCCGCTTCGCGCGACAGCCCGCTCGACAGCTCGGAATCGGCCCCGCGCCGCAGCACCAGCATGTTCCGATCCGACCCGGTGCGCACGAGGGCCGTGCGGAAGCCGTTCGCGAGCGCCAGCATGCCGATGAACACGGCGACCACCAGCGCGATGCCGAGCGCCGTCAAGGCGGTCGACACCGGACGCTGCAGCACGCTGCGGACGTTGTAGACGAGGGGAATCTTCATTCGACGTGCCGCAGCGCCTGCACGACGGGGAGGCGCGCCGCGCGCACCGCGGGCACGAGCCCGCTGGCGAGCATGAGCAGCAGCGCGATCACGCCGCCCAACGCGAGCGTGGCGCCGCTCACGTCGAACCCCGGCAGGAAGCCGGCGCCGCTGAAATTGGTGGCGCGATACAGCAGCTTCGCGCCCCCCAGGCCGAGCACGGCGCCCACCAGCGTGATCACGCCCGCCTCCAGCATCACCAATCCAAACAGCCGGCGGTCGGAGAAACCGATCGTCTTGAGCACGGCCACCTCGCCGGTGCGCTCGCGCGCGCTCATCATCATCGCGTTGGCCGTGACGAGGAGGATCGCGAACACCACGGCCATGCCGATCGTGTTCATCAGCAAGCTCACGTTGCCCCACATGGTGGCGAAGCTCGCGTTGAACGCCTGCTCCGTGCCGGTCTTGGTCGCGGCGCTCGAGTTCTTGAACTGGTCGTCCACCAGCTTGGCGATCCCGGCCGCGTCGTCCGGATTGGCGATCTGCAGGATGTACCAGCCGACGATGCCGCCGCGCTGGAGGCGCTCGTCGAAGTAGTCGTGCCGGAAGATCAGCATGTCGTCGTTGATCACCCGATCGGACGGCGTGTAGACGCCCCGGATCGTGAACGTCCAGTCGCCGCCGAAGATCGTTCCCTGGACGGTGACGTCCTGGCCCAGCCGCCACCCGAACACGTCGAGCAGTCGCTTCCCCACGATCGCGGACGTGCGCTCGCGCAGAAACGCCTCCCGCTGCTCCGGCGGCAACCGGATCTCCGGATACATGTCGAGATACGACGCCGGATCGACCGCGAACGTCGCGAAAAAGCGCTTGCCGTCCCCATAGCGCCCGCCGAACCAGTTGGCCCAGCTCACCGCCTGCACCCCGGGCAGCGCCCGCAGGCGGCCGGCGTAGGCGAGCGGCAGCGGGAACACGATACCCGTGGCGTTGGTCACCACGAGCCGGCGCGCGCTGCCGAACTGGGCACCCGCGGCGATGGTCGTGACCACCGTGCGGAGCGACGCAAACAGGAAGAGGGCGAGGGCGACGCTCGTCGCGGTGAGGAACGTACGGCGCTTGTGGCGGCCGAGGTTCGCGAGCACGAGCGGGAGATACCTCATGCGCCCACCGCCGCGCGCTCGATCAGCACGCCCTTCTCGAGGTGCAGCACCGTCTTGGCCTGCTCCGCCGCGTGCGCGTCGTGCGTCACGATCACGATCGTCTTGCCGAACTCGCCGTTGAGCCGGCGCAGCAGCGCGAGAACCTCCTGAGAGCTCTTGGCGTCGAGCTGCCCTGTCGGCTCGTCGAGCAGGATGAGCGTCGGATCCGCCACGATCGCCCGCGCGATCGCCACCCGCTGCTCCTGCCCGCCGGAGAGCTGGCGCGGGTAATGGTGGATCCGGTCGTCCAGGCCGACCACGCCCAGTGCGACGCGCACCCGCTCCTCACGCTGCGACTTCGCGAGCCGGGTGAGCAGGAGCGGCAGCTCCACGTTCTGGTACGCCGTCAGGACCGGCAGCAGGTTGAGCTGCTGGAACACGAAACCGATGTGCCGGGCCCGCCAGGCCGCGAGCTGGCCCGCCGTCATGGACTGCACCTGCGACCCCGCCACCTCGATCGTACCGCTCGTCGGCCGGTCGAGGCCGGCGATGAGGTTGAGCAACGTGGACTTCCCCGAGCCCGAGGGTCCCATCAGGGCGGTGAAGCTGCCTTCGGCGATGTCGAGCGAGAGGCCGGTGAACACGTCGATCCGTTGCGTGTCCCGGTGGAAGCTCTTGTAGACGTCGCGGATCTGTACGAGGGCCATGGAGGGCTAAGGGATCAGAGGTCAGGGAGGGGTCAGGGGCGTCGCCTGTACGCGCAGGCCCGCCTGTGGGGTTTCAACGCCACCTACCAACACCAGCTCGCCTCCCGAGAGGCCGGAACGGATCTCGCGGAACTCCCCGCTCACGGGACCGGCCTGGACGACGCGCGGCTCGAGCCGGCCGTTCCACACCAGCCAGACTATGGTCTGCCCATCCCGCTCGCGCACGGCGGCGGACGGGATGCGGATGCGCGGCGGGACGGGTGCCGTGGCTCCGCGCGCGGCGGCCGAGCGCTCCGGCTCGAGGAAGTCCACGCGCGCACCCATCTCCGGGAGGATGCGGGGGTCGTGGTCCAGGATGCTCACCTTCACCTGCACCGTCGCCCGCTGGCGGTCGGCGGTGGGCACGACCTGCCGCACCTGGCCGCGGAACGATGTGTCGGGATACGCGTCGAGCGTGATCTTGGCCGTCTGGCCGTGATGCACACGGGCAATGTACGCCTCGTTCACGTCCACTTCGACTTCCAGCGTGCGCAGGTCCGCCATCGTCACCACCGCACCGCGCGTCAGACCACCACCGACCGACGGTGCCACGACCTCGCCCACTTCGGCCTCCTTCCGCAACACCGTCCCGCTGAACGGAGCGCGGATCAGCGTATTCTCGAGGCTCGCCTGCGCGAAGCGCAGGCCCGCCTCGGCCGCCTCGATGCGCGCCGCGGCCGCGCGGGCGCGCGCATCGGCCTGGGCGGCGCGGCTCTCGGAGGCATCCACATCCTGCTGCGACACCAGTTGGGCGTTTTGCGCGCGGATCTCCTGTACGCGACGCGCCTCGCGCTGCAGCTGGTCGCGCTCCGCCTGCGTCTCGATCAGCTGTGCCCGGGCATTCGCCACGCCGGCCTGGGCCTGTGTGACTTGCGCCGCGAAGTCCGCGTTGTCGAGACGCGCGATCACGTCCCCGCTCTTCACGTCCGATCCCTCGCTCACACCCAGATAGGCGAGCCGGCCCGGGACCTTGGAGGACACCGACGCCCGGGTGCGCGCGACCACGTAGCCGTTCGCCGTGACGGCCGTGGCTCCCCCCGCGGCTCCCGCGCCCGCTTCGAGGGGCCGGACGACCACGGTCTGGACCGGCACGGCCGAGCCGCGCCGCACGACGAGCACGACCGCAGCGATCAGTCCGGCGGCCACGGCAGCCAGGATGAGGCTGCGGCGGAACGCGCGTCGCACCCCAGGCGGCGTGTCCCGATCGAGGCGGAGCTTCCCAAGGTCGTGCACGGATGTGGTCATCGGGCCCGGAGAATGTAAGAGCGCGGCGACGGCGCGCCAAGGCTTGACGCGCCCGCCGGCGCCACATAATTCGTGCTCGTGTTCACTCCGCGTGCCCGGTTCATCGCCGCCCGCTTGGCGTACGTGGCGGTCGTGCTCGTCGCCACGGTGACGCAGCTCGACTTCTCACCCGATCTCGCCGCTGCGGCCCAGCGCCTGGCGCGCGCGTTCACGCCCTCCCTCGGCTGGCGCGACGCCATCGACGGCCTGCGCAACGCCGCCCTGTTCGGAGGCCTCGGCGTCGTGTGGGTCGTCACCTCCCCCTCCGGCAAAGTGCGAGCCGAGATCTGGCGGGCGACGCTCGTCGCGCTCGGGCTGAGCGTCACGGTGGAAGGGCTGCAGGTGTTTTCGCCCGTGCGCACCGCAAGCATCGTGGACGTCACCACCAATGCGCTGGGTGCGCTCGGCGGCGCCGTCGTCATGGCCCTGCTCGTCACCGCGGTGGTGCGGGCCAAAGGCGGGCACTTCCTGCTCGGCGTACCGACGTTTCTCCTGGCGGGCGCGTACGCCCTGGCGGCCCTGTGCGAGGCGGTGACCCCGCTGTTCCGGTCCGATCGGCTCCCGGGTGTGGAGGGCGGGCCGCTCACCCTGCTGCACACGATGCTCGATCAATCGGCTCCGCTCCGGCTGGGGGAAGTACCGCTGCTCGACGTGCCGCTGTTCGCGCCCGCCGGATTCCTCGTCGTGGTGTTGCTGTTCGAGGGGCTGGGGAGCGCACGGCGCATCTGGCCGGCGGTGGCCGGCGCCGGTGCGGGCCTGGCGTTCGCGGCGGAGCTCTTGCACGGTGCGTTCGGGCTCTCGATCCGGTGGGAGGCAGCGGCGACCCACGCGGCGGCCGTGGGGGCGGGGGCCTGGGCGGCACAACACCGGCTCCCGGAGCTGCGACAGGGACTACGCGGCTGGGCGCGGGCCCGCGCCGCCATCGCCGCCTACGCCGGGCTGCTCGTTCTCTGGGGGTGGCGCCCCTTCCTCCCCCGGACCGACATCGGCGCCATCACCCAGCAACTCACCACGGACCACCTCGTGCCGCTCGCGTCCCTCGCCGGGCGGGTGGACGTATTCAGCGCGCTGCACGTGGCGCAGCAGTTTCTGCTCTATCTACCGCTCGGCAGCCTGCTCGCCGTGTGGCCGCTGCGCCGCTCGCGGCACCTCTGGCCGGCGGTATGGCTCGCGCTGGCGATCGAGGCGGGACACATCGTGATCGCCGATCGCTTCTTCGACGTGACCAACGCGCTGGTGGCGTGCGCCGGGCTGGGAATCGGGTGGCTCGTCGTGCAGCGCTCCGGATTCGCGCCGCACGGCGAGGCGTCAGCCGCCGCCCGCCGGCCGTGACTGCAGTCGGCGGCCCGCTAGAGCTTGTCAGAGCAGCTGCACGCGTACCCGTTCACGGCGGTGGCGGAGTGCACCGGCAGCTTCTGCCCCGTCCACTCGGCCCATCCCGCATTCGCCTCTCGCGCGAACAACCCGTGCTCTACCAACTGTAGAGCCAGCCGAGCCGAGAGGTGTCAGGTGTGGCCCCAACAGTACGTCACGTACTGACGTTCCGCCGAGAGCACGCGCAGCGCGTCACCGGCTTGGTCCAGGGGGACGCTCCAGGCGCCCGGGATGTGCCCCGCGAGAAATGCGTCGCGCGAGCGCGCGTCCAGGAGGACGAAGGCGCCCTTCCCCTCCTCCACCTTGTGCTTGACGGCGTTGATCTCGACTTGGCCGAAAATCTTGGCTTCGTAGTAGGCCTTGAGGCGGGCCAGTTGCTCCGAGGATGGCTTCACGACGCTCACACCTCCTTCGAGCTAGAGTACGACCAGCTTCCCCCCGCCAGTCAAGACGATCGTGAGATTCATCACGAGCAGCATCAGGTCGTAGTGCCAGCCGTGGCCGCCCCAAAAAGCAGTTTTCCACACGAAGATCTTCTTCTGTATCGCGCCGAGCATGATCAGGATCAGCCCGATGGCGGCGAGCTGCGTCAGGATCCCCAACGCCACGCCGATGCTGCCCAGTACCTCGGCCGCACCGAGAAAGACCGTGAAGCGGGGGCTGGCGCCGATGCTTTGCGACCGCGCCACCGGGTCCTTCAGATGATTCACACCGCTCGCGAAGAACACCACGGCGACCATGAGCCGCAGCAACAGCAGCCCGACGTCGCCGAACTGCAACAGCGCGGGGAAGACGACGTGCATCAGGCGTGCGCGTGCGTGCGGGCGGCGCCCTCCGCGTGGGCCTCGACGAACCACAGCCACTTGTCGACGCCGCGCGAGATCTCCGTGCAGATGTCGGTCGAGTCCGCATCCCCCAACTCGTCGGTTTCGTCGATGGCGCGGCGGATGCGCTCGCCGAAGCTGGCCAGCGCGTTGGACAACGCCCAGACGTGCTCCTCACCGCTCGAGATGTTGATGGGGTACTGCGGCAGCTCGGATCGCTCAGCCACGATCGCGCTGGTTCCTTCCGCGATGCCGCCCAACTGAATGACGCGCTCGGCCAGGAGGTCGACGTACTCGAGCGCGGCGTCGTGCAGCTCGTCGAACAGCTTGTGGAGCGCGATGAACTGGGGGCCTTTCACGTTCCAATGTGCCTGCTTCGTCTGCAGCTGGAGGTCGATCGCGTCCGCCAAGCGCTGGTTCAGGAGGTCGATCACCTGACCGCGAGTCGATTCCGGAATGTCGTTGAGCGTTGGATGCGTGGTGCCGGCCATGGAAAGAACTCCCGTCTCTTGTTGAAGGGTGTTGCCTGCCGTCAGTCGGGCCGCCGCGGGTGCCGCCGCAGGCTCGCAGTCGCCTCGTCGATCCTGCCGATGTACGCCCGGATCACCTCGCCGTGCTCCCGTCGCGGCACGACATAGTGCGCGTCGTCGGGGCGCGAGCTACGCAAGTCATCGACCATCAGGTCTCCGCCGTGCGCCTCGACGGCGTGCTCGAACCGCTCCACGGCGTCGAGCAGGTTCGCCAGGTCGTCCGAATCCTCGCCGCCCGTCACCGCGATGCCGCGCTGCCGCAGCCGGTCGGCCACCTCCGCGGCCGCGGCGTCTTGCTCCTCAGCGCGGTGGGAATCCAGGCTGCGTTCCAGGTCCTCATATCTGTCCATGCGTCTCCTCCGTGTCTCACAAGCGTCGGGAGCGTCCCGGCGGTTCCCCAGTTCAGACCTCGATGTCGTCTACGAAGCAGTACCGCCAATCCTCACCGGGCTCGAACGATTGAACGATGGCGTGACCCGATTTCCCCGCGTGCTTGCGGGCGTGCCGGTTGGGCGACGAATCGCAGCAGCCAACGTGGCCGCATGCGAGACACAGGCGCAGATGTACCCACTGACCTCCGGTTTTCAGACACTCCTCGCACCCGTTCGGCGTGCGCGGCGTGACGTCGCGAATCTGATTCAAGTGCGTGCAGGCCACCGTCATACCCTCCCCCTCCCGGTCCCCTTGCGCCCGACCCTACCAGCAGGAATGTTCCGAAAGTTAGCTCGGTGCCAAGCCATGATGGGCCGGCTCAAACGTAGCCTCTGATTGGCAAAGGAGCGACTCATGATCCCCGCGCACATCGCCACTGCCGTGCAGCATCACTGGTGGCTGTTTCTGCTCCGTGGCATCGCTGCGCTCGCATTCGGTGTGCTCACGTTGGCGTGGCCCGGGGCGACGCTCCTCGTCCTCATGGCCTTCATCGCCGCGTACGCGCTGGTCGACGGCATCGTCGCGCTCGTATACGCATTCCGACTGCGCGCCATGTTCGATCGCTGGTGGGTGCTGCTCGTGCAGGGACTCATCAGCGGCAGCTTCGGCGTGCTGGCGTTCATCTATCCGACTGTGTCGCTCGCGTACATCGTGGTGTCGGTGTCGCTGTGGATGCTGTTGGCGAGCATCGTGCAGTTCCTGCTGGCGCGCGCCCAGAGAGCGATGGGAGCGGCCGCGGGCTGGAGCGTGTTGGGCGGGTTCCTCAGTCTGGCGCTCGCGGCGGCCGCCGTCGTGTACCCGCGGCTGACCGTGACGACCGTGCTGGCGCTGATCGCGTGGTTCGCGCTGGTGGTCGGCGCCGTGCAGCTCGTCGTGGCGTTCCGCGTCCGGTCGTTCGCGCGAGCGCTCACGACCGCCTGAGGGCTAGCGCGGCTCCGAGCTCCGGTCGCGCAGCGACACCACGGCCCACACCGGCCGGTGGTCGCTCGCATGGCGATTGTGGCGGACGACTCCAGTGCTGGCGCTGTCCCGCAGCGCCAGCCCCCGCAAGAAGATGTGGTCCCAATTCCAGAGGTGATCGGTGCGCGGGTTACGCTCGGTGGGCCAGGCGTACCCCGCGGCCCGAAACGCCTTCCCGATCCCGTGACTGTTCATATCGCCGCTCACGATCACCCGCGGGTACGCCGCCGCATCGGCCATCACCACCCGCGCCTGATCGCGCCGCGCACCCGGCCCCACGTCGGCGATCGTGCCCAGGTGCACGCTGTACACCCGGACGGGAACGTCGCCCACAAGGACCGTGGCGGCGGTAGCGATGCGCTCGGTCTTGTCGAAGCGGGCGCGGTGCGGCAGGATGATCTTCTTGTCGTCCGCCATCGGCCAGCGCGACAGGATCGCGTTGCCGAAGTCCCGACCCGTAGCCGGACTCACCGTGGCCGGATAGTAGACCCAGGACATCCCGAGCGCCTCGGCGATACGCCTCGTCCCGGCCGCGTCCATCTCCTGGAGCGTAACGATGTCGGCGTGCGTCAACGGCACCGCCGACTCGAGCAGCGCGATCGCCGAGTCGATGCGGCGGGCGTACTGGATATTGAACGTCACCAGACGAATCGTGTCCGGTGCCGCGTCCTCCGCTGGTGGCGCAAGCGCTACACCGCCGGCGTAGCGTGGACCGAGCGGGCCTGAGTAGTTCACCCCCGACCGGCATCCAGCCACGGCGGCTGCCCCGAGTATCCCGATGCCCAGTGCGGTCGCTGTGCCGAGGCGCATGCCCCCAATCTAGTACTCACACGGCCTCGCCGGACCGCCCCGTCTTGAGCACACACCGCTCGCCCGATAGCATTCGCGCTGTGAGCACTTGTCTGGTGGTGTTGCTGGCGCTCGGTACGCTCGCCGGCTGCAGGGCCTCTGCCACGAGCGGCGGAACGCCGCCCCCGGCCCCGCCGCCCCCGCCCCCGCCCCCGGCCGCCGGCGCCCCCACCGTGCGCGTGCAAGGCACCCGGTTAGTGGACTCCCTCGGACAGCCGGTCCGGCTGCGCGGGGTGAGCCGCTCCGGGACGGAGTACGCCTGCGCGCAGGGCTGGGGCATCTTCGACGGCCCGTCGGACTCCGCGTCGGTGCAGGCGATCGCTTCCTGGAAAGCGAACGTGGTGCGCGTGCCCCTGAACGAGACGTGCTGGCTCGGCATCAACGGCGTCGCCCCCGCCTACTCGGGGGCCAACTACCAGCGTGCCATCTCCGACTACGTCGCGCGCTTTAACCGCGCCGGGCTCGTGGTCATCCTGGACCTCCACTGGACCGCCGATACGGGCAAGGCGCTCGGCCAGGCCCCGATGCCGAACCGCGCTCACACACCGGAGTTCTGGAGGCAGGTCGCCACGGCGTACAAGGGCAACGATCGCGTAATTTTCGACCTGTTCAACGAGCCGTTTCCCGATAGTAACTCGGACACTCCGGAGGCGTGGCGCTGCTGGCGGGACGGCGGCAGCTGCAGCGGCATGAGCTTCCAGGCGGCCGGGATGCAGGAGCTGGTGGACGCGGTCCGCGGCACCGGCGCCACCAACGTGATCATCGTCGGCGGCGTCCAGTACGCCGCGCGGCTGTCACACTGGCTCGCGAACCAGCCGGTCGATCCGCTCAACAACGTCGCCGCGTCGTGGCACATCTACAATTTCAGCTGGTGCAACACGGCAGCGTGCTGGGATACGGATGCGGCACCGGTGGCGCAGCAAGTGCCGCTCGTGCTCGGCGAGCTCGGCCAAAACGACCGCGGCAGTGGGTTCGTCACGGCGCTGATGGACTGGATGGACGCCCGCCAGGGAAGCTACCTCGCCTGGGTGTGGGACGTGTGGGGCACTTGGTCGGACCTGATCGCGAGCTACGATGGCACCCCGACGGCGTACGGCCAGACGTTCCGGACGCGCTTCGGGTCGTAGACGTCATACCACCCACCAGGAGGTCGAAGCATGCACACCCGGTACGGATTCGCGATGACCGCCGTCTTGCTCACCCTATCCGCGGGGAGCGCGACCGTGAAGACCCGTGAGATCGAATACCGCCAGGGCGAAACCGTGCTGCAGGGATTCATCGCCTGGGACGACGCGGCGCCGGGCAAGCGCCCCGGTGTACTCGTCGTGCACGAGTGGTGGGGACACAACGAGCACGCGCGCAACCAGGCGCGGCGCCTCGCCGAGGCCGGGTACGTCGGCTTCGCGCTGGACATGTACGGCAAGGGCAAGGTCACGACGCATCCGCAGGACGCGCAGGCGTTCGTCAGCGAGGTGACCAAGGACCCGGCGGTGCTTGCCGCCCGATTCAACGCCGCGCTCGAGCAGCTGAAGCGCGATCCGCACGTCGACACCACGCGCATCGCGGCGATCGGCTATTGCTTCGGGGGTGCGGTGGTGCTCGACATGGCGCGCGCGGGCACTCCGTTGGCCGCCGTCGTGACGTTCCACGGCGCGCTGGCCACCAAGACTCCGGCGCAGCCCGGCAAGATCAAGGCCCGCATCCTCGTGCTGGCAGGCGGCGCCGATCCGTTCGTTCCGCCCGAGCAGATCGAGGGGTTCAAGCGGGAGATGCAAGCCGCGGGCGCGCGCTTCGAGGTGATCGTTTACCCCGGCGCCAAGCACGGCTTCACCAATCCGAACGCGGGTCAGTACGGGATGCCGCAGCTTGCTTATGATGCGCAGGCGGATCGGGAGTCGTGGGCGGCGATGCTGAAGCTGTTCAAAGAGGTGTTTTGAGCGACGATCGGTACGGAGAGGCGGATCACGGTGTTTTCTCGATCCAGATCTCTTGCGTTTCATGCTTCTCGTCGACCCATTGGAGCAACCGCAACTGCCGGCGTGCGCCGGCGGCTTGGATCAGAGTGTCGACCTGGAAGTAGCGGCAGGCCGGTAGCGTTCGGCCGCGACGGAACGAGAAGCAGATCAACTGGCGCCGCCCGGCGTCCGCATATACCCGAAACGGCCCGAACGGAGTCTCTCGCAGCTGTTGTCCGGGCTTGATCTGCACTTGCACGAGCTTCCCATCGGCAGCGAAGCGCCACAGCGTGGTGTCCGCTCCCAGACTCACGGGACCAATCCACTCACCCGGCAGCCCACTCTCGACGGGGGATACGCGCGGCCCGTGAGCCCACGGGGCGCAGCCGGCAAGCAGCGCCACGAGCGCCTGCCCACCCGTGGAGGCGAGTCGGCAGAGCGGCGCTGGAAGACACCCCCTCATGACTCTGAGACCGGCGCAACCGCCTCCCGCTGGGCGAGCGCCAAGTACAGGGTCGGGAGCACCACCAGCACCAGCAGCGTCGCCGAGATCAGTCCACCGATGATGACGACGGCCAGCGGCTTCTGCGTCTCGGAGCCGATCCCGCGCGAGAGCGCCATCGGGAGCAGCCCGAGCATCGCCAGCAGCGCGGTCATCAGCACCGTGCGCATCCGCATCAACGCGCCCCGCAGCACGGCCTCGGCCGGATGTGCGCCTGCTTCGCGTAACTGGTTGAACACCGTCACCATGACGACGCCGTTCAGCACCGACTGGCCGAACAGCGCGATGAACCCGATGGCCGCCGACACGCTCAGCGGAATCCCACTCACGAGCAGCGCGAAGATGCCGCCGATCAGCGCGAACGGCACGTTGAGCAGGATGACCAGCGTGTGCTTGAGCGATTTGAATGCGTCGAACAGCAGCACGAAGATCAGAAACACGGTGATGGGCACGATGAACATCAGCCGCTTCATGGCGCGCTGTTGGTTCTCGAACTCACCGCTCCACGTGATGTTGTAGCCGGCCGGCAGCGCGATCCGTTTCACGCGGTCCTGCATGTCCTGCACGACACTCCCCATGTCGCGACCCCGGATGAACACGCTGACCGCAGCCACTCTTCGTCCGGCTTCGCGGCTGATGTTCATACTGCCGGCGCCGAGCCTCGAGTCCGCGACCTCGGAGAGGGGAATGCGCTGCCCGTCAGGCGTGTCGATGAGGATGCGGTCGATGTTCGCTAGCCTCCGGTCGGTGCCGGCCAGCCGCGCCACCACGCTAAAGTGCTTTTCCCCCTCCCACAGCTCCGTCGCAGCCTTGCCACCGAGGCCGATCTCGATCTGGTCCTCGATGTCAGCCACGTTGAGGCCGTAGCGAGCGGCCCGCGCCTGGTCGATCTCCAGCCGGGCTTGCGGGACCTCGCCCGCCCGGTCGACGAACGCGCGCGCCACGCCGCGGACGGAGGCGACGTGCTCCAGCACTTGCTGCACGGTCGTGCGCAGCAGCGCAGGGTCGTCACCGAACACCTTGATCACCACTTGGCCGTCGATCTGGGAAATGCTCTCCAGGACGTTGTCGCGGATGGGCTGCGAGAAGCTCACCTCGATGCCGGGGATTACGGCCAGGGCGTGATCCATCTCCTGAATCACCTGTTCCTTCGTGACGCCGCGCGCCCACTCCGACAACGGGCGTAGGCCGACGAAGATCTCGACCATGTTGAGCGGCTTGGGATCGGTCCCGTCTTCCGGGCGGCCCGCCTTGGACACTGTCGTCGTGACCTCGGGGATTCGCGCCAGGGCCGCACGCGCGCGGGCTACCTGCGTCACCGTCTCCGTCACCGAGACGCCCGGCGGCAAGTTCAGGTTGATCCAGACCGTCCCCTCGTTGAGCTCGGGTAGGAACTCGGTGCCGAGTCTTGGGAAGGAGGCCAGGCTCGCGCCGAGCGCCAGGACCGCAATCCCGAGCACCCGCCACGGCGCGCCCAGCGCCCAGCGCAGCACCGGCGTATAGCCACGCCGGCAGGCGCGGACCAGTTGGTTCTCTTCGTGCGGCAGCGGCGCGCGCAGCAGGGCGTAGCAGAGCAGTGGCACCAGCGTCAAGGACAGCAGCAGTGAACCGACCAGCGCCGACGTCACCGTCCACGCCATCGGAGCGAAGATGCGGCCTTCCTGACGTTGCAGCGTGAAGATGGGAATGTTCGCCGCGATGACGATCAACATGGAGAAGAAGGTCGGGCGGCCCACCGCGACCGTCGCCTCGAGGATCGCCTGTCGCAGCGCCGAGGGGTCCCGACGAACGGCCTGTCCCGCCACGCGCCGGAAGACGTTCTCGACGACGATGACCGCGCCGTCAACGATGATTCCGAAATCCATCGCGCCAAGCGAGAGGAGATTGGCCGGAATGCCGCGCAGGGTCAAGCCAATGAACGTCGCGAGTAGCGAGAGCGGGATGATCACCGCGACGATCGCGGCCGCGCGGATGTTCCCCAGGAACAGGAGCAGCACCGCGCTGACGAGGATCGCCCCTTCCAGCAAGTTCTGGAATACCGTCTTCAGGGTCGTGTCGATGAGCCAGGTGCGGTCGTAGAAGGGGACGACCTGCACACCTCTCGGCAGGATCGAGGCGTTCAGCTGTGTGACTCGCTCCTTGATGCCGCGCAGGACCCGTGACGGGTTCTCACCCTTGCGCATCAGGACGATGCCGGTGACGATGTCGTCGTCCCGGTCCTGGCCGACCACACCCTGCCGTGGCACTGCGCTCAGCGTCACGTGGCAAAGGTCCTTCACGAGGATCGGCGTACCGCCCCGCGCCGCCACCACGATGTTCCCGATGTCCTGCGCCGACCGCAGCAGCCCGATGCCGCGAATCAGGTACTGCTGCGAGCCCTGCTCGACGTAGCTGCCGCCTGCGTTGGCGTTGCCGCGCCCCAGGGCCGCAAACAGCTGCAGCAGGGTCAGGTGGTAATAGCGCAACCTGGCCGGGTCGGGGTTGACCTCGTACTGCTTGATCAGGCCACCGAGGCTCACGACATCAGCCACGCCGGGCGTCATCTTCAAGTACCGCGCCACCGTCCAGTCCTGGATCGAGCGCAGCTCGGTCGGAGTGAGCCCGCCACCCCGCAATCGATACCGATACAACTCGCCGATCGGGGTGGACAGCGGCGCCAGCTGCGGCTGCACGCCGGTCGGCAGGTCCGCGGTCTGCAACCGCTCGAGCACCTGCTGCCGTGCGAAGTAGTCGTTGACCTGGTCGTCGAAGGTCAGCATCAAGAACGACAGCCCGAACTGTGTGTGCGAGAACATCCGCACGTTGTGCGGCAGGCCCGCGAGGCTGATCTCGATCGGGATCGTGACCTGCTTCTCCACCTCTTCGGCCGCGCGGCCGGGGTAGAGTGTGATCACGTTGACCTGGATGTCGGCGACGTCGGGGAACGCCTCGATCGGCAGCGACCGGAACGCCAGGACGCCGGCCCCGATGAACAGCACCGTCATCAGGACGACGAACAGCGGCTGGTCCAGCGCGAACGCGACGACCTTCTGGATCATGCCAGCAGCGCCGGGACTACGAGTGCGCGAGCGCTTGGAAGAGCTGTTCGAGCAGCAGGCTCCCCGCGGTCACCACGCGCTCACCCGGCTGCAGACCGGCCTCGACCGGCACGACGCCGTCCCGCTCGCTGCCGACGCGGACTTCGGCGCGGCGGTAGCGTCCGGGCGATTCCTCTACGAACACCACGTGCGCGTCGCCCTGCAGGATCACGGCTGCCACCGGAACGACCGGCCCTTGCGGCTGCGCCCCGGAGGCGTCCACGGTCACCAGCATCTCCGCCTTGAGCAGCCGCCGTGGGTTTGCGACGGTGCCGCGCACCTTCACAGTGCGCGTGCTCGGGTCTACTTCACTGGACACCAGCACCACTCGGCCGCGAAACACGCGATCCGGCCATGCCGCAGCGCGCACCGCCAGCCCCGCGCCCGGCTTCACAGCGCTCACATCGCGCTCGGCAAGGTCGAGCTCGACCCACAACTGCGCCGGGTCGCTGACGACGAACAGCGGCGCGAACAGCGCCGGCGCGTTGGCGAGCATCTGATCGGGGCGAACTTCCTGACCGGGACTCAGGTTGCGCTCGACTACGACGCCGCCCAGCGGCGTCTTCAGAGGGAACACCTGATTGGCGGAGGTCGAGTCGACGCCGTACAGCGCCAGGCGTGCCTCGGCCCGCTGTTGCTCTGCGCGCGCGCGCGCCACGTCGGCTTGGGCCGCGTCCACGTCCTTCTGCGCCACCACGCCGTGTCGGAGCAGGTCGGCGAGCCGGGCCAGCGTCCGCTCGGCGAGCGCAAGATCAGTCGCGGCACGGCGCGCGTCCGCCTGCGCCTGGCCGAAGTCGGGCGATGCGATCGTCGTAAGAACGTCGCCGGGGCGCACCGGTTGCCCCGCGTCGACCGCCACGTTGACTACCCGCCCGGCGAACGGCGAGAAGATCCGCACCGTGACGTCCTCGTTCCACACCATGCGCCCGTTGAGCCTGACGGGCTGGGGAACCGCCGGCGCCGCGGCTGTCGCGGACAGCGACGCGAGCTGGGGGCTGCCCTCGGGCAGGATCACGCGCGGTCCCTCGACCCGCGCGTTCGCAGTGGAATCTCCAACCTCCCGCGCAGCGGCCTTGCTGTTCCGGCAGCCCGCGAGAGCGACCGCCAGCAGCGGCCCAAGGGCTGTGGCGTGGACCCGCGTCATGGAATGATGTCCTTCCCCGCGGCACGGTCCAGGGCGTACACGCTGACCCAGTAGTCGTGGACCGCGGCGTTGTAGTCGGCGCGCGTGTCCGCGTACGTGCGGATGGCATCGAGCAGGTCGATGAGCGACATCGCGCCTCTGCGGTAGGCATAGCGCGCCGTCTCGAGGACGCTGTCCGCCTGCGCGAGCAAGCCACCCTCGTAGCGCTCGGCCAGCCCGCGTGCCGAGCGGTACGCGTCGAGCGCCGTGGCGACGTCCGCGGCCGCCTGCGCCTGCACGCGCCGTGTCGCCACCTCCGCCTGCTGGAGGCCCGCCCGGCTCCGCTCGCGCTCACCGCCGTTCCAGTAGAGCAACGGCATGGTGAAGCCGAGACCGATGGCATTCGCCGTGCCGTTGCTGAACAGGTCGCCGCTGGCAAACGGTCCCTTCGAGTGCGACAACGTCACCTCGGGCAGTGGAATCCACAGCGTCGCGGCGAGCTTGCTGAGCGCCACGCTCTGGGCGACCCGTTCCTGCGCGCTCCGCACGTCGGGCCGGGACGCCGCGAGCGCCGAGAGCGAGTCGACCGGGACGGCCACCGGCCGATACGCGAGGTCACCGGTGACGGTGAAGACGGTGTCCGGCGCGCGGACCCCCATCAGCAGCTGGACCGCGACGCGCGCGGCGTGCACCCGGGCATCGGCGCGCAGCAGGTCGGCCGCGGCGCGGGCGTACTCCAGCTCCGCCTTGGTCACTTCGCGCTGGGGGACGTCGCCCGAACGCAGCCGTACCGAGTCGGCCTCCAGCAGCTGTCGAAAGATCTCGCGCCGATCGCCGGCGAGTCCGCGCTGCCGCTCGGCCAGCAAGAGGTCGAAGAATGCCTGACGCACGGTGAACGTGACTTCCCGCACGGCATCCTCGGCGTCGGCCCGCGCAGCCGCCACGCCGCGGCCTGCCGCGCGGGTGCGCAGGAAGCGCAGCGGCGTCACGTCGAGCGGCAGCGTCACCGTGTACTGCCACGGCTGGTTCGGGGCGGAAGTCAGGACGGGGTTGGGGATCGCGCGTGCGATCCGCTGCTCCCCGTGCGCGCTGTCGGCCCGCAGGCGGGCGGCTAGAATGTCCGGGTTCTGGCGGAGCGCGACCGCGAGCACCCGCTCGAGCGTCCACGCGGCGGGCTGCTGAGCGCCCGCAGGCCGCACTGCCCCGGCGTACAGGAGCAGCCCGATCGCACGACCAAGCCAGGTCGGGGAGAGCATTCACGATCACTCCGCCTTCAGTCGCCGCCATAGGGTGGTGCGGCTGATGCCGAGTCGCCGGGCGGTTTCCATGCGCTTGCCGCCCGTCTCTTGGAGGGCGTCCCGGATGGCTCGGCGCTCCTGGTCGGCCCAGGTGCGCGCGGGCTCCCGGGGCACGAAGATGACCTCCCCCAGCACCGAGGCTCCCAGCCGTAACGGCACGGCCCGCCCGCCCCGTGACAGGAAGTGCGATGGTGGACCCGCGTGCGGCTGCGTGGCGCGAGCGGCAGCGTTCAGAAAGACCGCACCGCCACGCGCGTCGACGATCACGATCGCTTCGTCGCGCGAGTCGAGCAGCGCGCGTACAATCGGCGATAGCTCCTGCATACGCGCGCAACGTATCCGGATCGCGCGCTAAGAATCAACGAGGCGCGCGCGCGCCGCGCGTTAGGATTTCACAAAGGCGCCGGAGGGCGTAGCGGCCGGGAGGCGCAGCACAAAACAGCTGCCGCCACCGGGCCGCGCGGCGTACTCGAGCGTGCCGCCCTGCAGCTCCGCCAGGCGCCGCGCGATCGCCAGCCCGAGGCCCGCAGCGCCCCCGTCGGCAGCAGCCCCGGCCGGGCGGTAGAACGGCTCGAAGATGCGGTCGCGTTCGGTCGCGGGGATACCCGGGCCACGGTCGGCCACGACGAACACGAGCGCCGCGTCGTCCCGCTTGACCGAGAGCTCGATCGGCGACGCGGGCGGCGTATAGCGGACGGCGTTGCCCAGCAGATTGCTCAGAATGCGGAGCGATTGGACGAAATCGAACCGACCGGCCAGGGCCGGCTCGGTGAAGTCCACACTGGTCTCCACCGTCCGATCCTTGAGGAGCCCGGCCATCTGCCGCATGGCCGCGCCCACCAGATCCTCGGCCGTATTGAGCTCGGGATGCACCGGTAAGGCTCCGCCCTTGAGACGCGAGAGATCGAGCAAGTCGGCGACGAGATGACCGAGACGATCCGCCTGTTCCTCGATAGCGACGGCGTTCCGGTCACCACGCAGGGCGCCCTCCTGCGCGAGCGCCTTGATCGTCGTCAACGGGGTCCGGAGATCGTGCGAGACTGACGCCAGCACGACGTCCTTGAGGCGGTCGGCCTCGCGCAATGCCTCAGCATGCTCCGCCTGTGCGACCAGCCGGGTGCGCTCCACGGCCAGCGCCGCGTAGTAGGCGAGCGCACCGAGGAAGCGCCGCCGAGCAGGATCGAGCGCAATCGGGCGCTCGTCGGTCAGGTACAGCGCGCCGACGGTTCGCCCGTGCGCCCGCAGAGCCGCGAGCACCGTGCGCCCGTCCGGATCGTGGCTCTGCAGCGTCGCTCCGGACGCGCCATCCTCCGCGATGTCGAGCCGATCCGTGGTCTCCGCGAAGCGGCGCAGGTCGTCCAAGTCCGCCAATCCCGCCTCCCCGATTACGTCGGCCGGCGATGCGACGAGCAAGCGTACGGCGTCGTCGTCCCGGCCATAGATCCGGCAGTGCGCGACTTCGAGGGATGTGCGGATCAGGTCGGCGATGCCCGCCAATGAGTCCTCCGCCCGACCCGCGCTCAGCAGCTCCGCGCCGAGCCGGCCGAGCGACGCCACTTCGCCGGCGCGCCGCTCGGCCTCCGCGGCCCGGGCCCGCTCCTGCGTCAAGAGGTGCGTCGTGACCACCGCGGTGGTGAGGAAGGCGAGCAGCACGATCCAGTCGAGGGGCTTGCTCACGGAGAGTGTGTCGTACGGCAACTGAAAGAAGTAGTCGATCAACAGGAACCCGGCCAAGGTGAGCGCGAGTCCCAGGGGGCGACCGCCGCTCACGCTTCCACCCAGGATGACGAGCAGATAGGTGAGGACGGCGTGCACCGTGTCCACGCCGTCGCGGCGCTCCCGGAGGACGACCGTGGCGGTGACGCACACGGTGACCCACACGACCCAAGCCCACACGCGAGATCGTGCCATGGCGCGCTACGCCGGCAGCTCGGCGCGATAGCCGACCCCAGGCTCCGTCACGATCAGCTCCGGGCGGGCGGCGTTCGTCTCGACCTTGCGACGCAGGTTGGTGATGTGCACGCGCAGGTATTGCTGCGGATTGCCGGCGGCGTCTCCCCACACCGCGTCGAAGATCTGCTGGTGGGTGAGCGTGCGTCCCGCATTGGTCACGAGCGTGCGGAGGATATCCCACTCGATCGGCGTGAGCCGAACGGCGGCGCCTCCCCGCGTGACGCGGCGGTGGAGCAGATCGATGGTGAGCCCGTACGCCTCGACCACCGTCGCGACGTCGTCGGCGGTCGGCAGCCGCGCCCGCCGCAACAGGGCGCGCACCCGTGCCACGAATTCCGGTGTGTTGAACGGCTTGGTGACGTAGTCGTCGGCTCCCGCATTCAGCAGCTGCACCTTTTCGGCGTCGGCGTGCCGGGCGGAGAGGACGAGGATCGGCACCCTGGACCAGGCTCGGATCTCGCGGCACACGTCGACCCCACGGACGTCGGGCAGACCGAGGTCCAGGATAACCAGGTCGGGACGTTCCGTCGCCGTGAGGTCGATCCCTTCCCGGCCGGTCGGGGCCTCGAGCAGCCGATCGGTTACGTCGCTGAGCGCATTGCGGAGCGCGCGCCGAATCGGCGCGTCGTCTTCGATGATCAACAGCGCCCGCGCCCGGACCGCCGCGCTCGTCAGGTCGTCGTCACTCACACGTATCGCGCCCATCGCCAGTGTGCGCCTCTCCACAGGGTATCCGCATACAATGTGGACAGCACAGGGCAACGCAAGGTCACCGCTGTCTTTGTGAAATCTTAGTGCCCCTCGTCCGTACACCTCGTTGATTCTTAACGCGCGACTCCGATACGTTGGCGACCGCGCGCCTGAGACGAAACGACCTACGCTGCTACGGAATGGCGCAGGGAGCCTCGTGATGGCGATCACGCGTGGCTCTCAATCGCCGCCAGCACGTGCCTTGCCCGTGTCCAGGGCGACCACTCTCGCGTTCCAGCAGCCGCGAGCCGGCTCCATTACGGGAGGAACTCTGATGCACCGTCTCACCGCTGTTTCGGTCGCCAATCTGGTTGGCGCTGTTGTGCTGGGGGCCTGTGGCGGCTCCAGCGGACCAACTGGACCGTCGGGCCCGCCCGTGGTAACGACCGTCAACGGGGCCACGGCGCCGTCGGCGCCCCTCGGTGCCACGATCGTCCTGCAGGGCTCGAACTTCGGGGGCAGCCAGGCCGCTGCCGCTGGTGTGGTGCTCTTCACAACCGCGTCGGGCGCTCCCGACACGGCGACCATCGTGAGTTCGGGCGACTGGAGCAGCACGCTCATCGTGACGACCGTGCCGGCCGGTGCCGTGACGGGGAACCTGGTGGTGAAGACTTCCGGGGGCGCGAGCACCCCCGTGACCTTCAGCGTGGCGGCGAAGGTGGCGTTCAGCCCGTCCACCGTCGCGTGGACGAGCACCACGGCCCTGCCGGTCGGGTTGAGCGGTCACGCGGTGGCAGCGGCCACATTCTCCGGCACGACGCCTACGAGCGTGGTCTACGTCGTCGGGGGAGCGGACAGCACGAACACGCCGCGCGACAGCGTGCTGTATGCGACGGTCTCGAGCACGGGGGCGCTGAGCAGCTGGACCAAGACCACCGTGTTGCCGGCACCGATCGCGTTCGCGGCGGCGCTGGTCGTCACTCCCACGAACGCGCCTGTGACGAGCTCGTATCTCCTGGCGCTCGGCGGCGACAGCACGGCGAGCGGCAAGCCGGTCTCCACCGTGTACCGCGGAACCCTGGGCGCGACCGGCGCGGTCACGGCCTGGAGCACGACCACCGCGCTGCCCGCGCCGCTGCATTCCCTTGGCGCGGTCGTCTTCAATGGATCGGTGTACATCGCGGGCGGATCCGGCACGGGCAACGCGCCGGTCGCCACCGTGTATCGCGCCCAGATCAACTCGGATGGCACGCTGGGGGCGTGGGCGCCGCTGGCATCGCTGCCCTTTGCCCGTAGCTACGTCGGGTTCGGCGTGAACGGCACGTTCTTGTATGCGTTCGGCGGCGACAGCTCGAGCGTCACGCCCAACGACTCCTCGAGTCTCAAGACGACCTCGCTGAGCGACGTGGTGTATGCGCAAATCGACATTCACACGGGCAGTCTCACCGCGGCGGGATGGACGGCCGGCGCCAACAAGCTGAAGAAGGCCGTTGCCAAACACACGGCGGTGGTCGCGGGGGGGAACGCGCTCATCACCGCGGGGCTGTACAACGGAGCCGCGACCGGTTCGACTGAGGAGAGCTACGCGGGCTTGAACGCCGACGGCACCACGACCAGCTTCAACGGGGCGACGGGCGCGAACACGATCTCATCGGCGGGCGGCGGCAATCTCTTCAACCACGCGGCGACCGGATACTTGGACGCCACCGGAGCATTTCACGTCCTGGTCGTCGGCGGTGACGACGTCAACGCGCCGACCAAGAAGCGCAAGGGCGTCTTCTATTACTGATTATTCCGGCTGGAGCTGTACCTCCGCTGCCCCCGTGGCGTCGTACCACACCCGCACGCGCCACGGGCGGCAGCAGACCTCGCAGTCCTCGACGTAGTCCTGCGCCCGCCCGCCGGCCGGATCGAGGGTGAGGCTCACCGTCGCGCCGCAATGGGGGCAGGTCACGTCGGCCTCGGTATCGAGGGCCGCCGGCTCCTCCGGGCCCCGATCGTCGTAGGCCTCGGTATCGTCATCCATCATTCGCCCTCCATTTGACTTCAAAGGTACACTCGACTAGCGTTCCGCGGCGTGAAGGGCGGGACTTGGCCTCTGCGCTGGTCCCGCCCTTTGTGTTGTGACGCCCGTCCTGGACGGAGGTAACGGATGCCTAAGGAAGAAGCCATAGAAATCGACGGTATCGTGCAGGACGTGCTGCCCAATACCACGTTTCGGGTGCATTTGACGAACGGCCATTACGTGCTCGCCACGATCGCGGGGAAGATGCGTCGCTTCCGCATCCGCGTGCTCGCCGGCGACCGGGTGACGCTCGCGGTCTCCCCCTACGACCTCACTCGCGGGCGTATCACGTTCCGGCACAAGTGAACCGGTCGCGCCAGAGGCTGGGACGCGCCGGGATGGTGACGGACGGCGGTGCGCCGTGGTGCCCCGAATGCCGCCGGCCCCTCCAGTTCGGCAGCGACCGCCAGGGCCGGGCGACAGAATCCTGCGCCTGCGGATACCATGGGTACGTGGGCACGCGGCCCGGGCAGGTGGACGCGCAACACGTGGTGACGGCGAAACACCCACACTAGGGATCGCGGCACAGGCCCGCGATCGGTAGCTCAGCGCCTCTCAGTTCTGTCACACCAGCCCCTCGAAGCGTGGCTCGCTCGCGAGTTCCCCACCAAGGTCGTATTCTTGGTGGGCCGGGTCTCGCGCCATCATGGCCGACCTCTTAGAGCGCGTGCGGGCGTCCCTCACGGGCCGTTACACGATCGAGCGCGAGCTCGGCCGCGGCGGGATGGCCACGGTCTATCTCGCGAGAGACCTGAAGTACGACCGCCCCGTCGCGCTCAAATTGCTGCGCCCCGAACTGGCGGCCGTGCTCGGCGCCGAGCGGTTCCTGCGCGAGATCCGCCTCACGGCGCAACTGCAGCACCCGCACATCCTGACACTCATCGATTCCGGAGAAGCGGACGGCTTCCTCTATTACGTCATGCCGTACGTCGAGGGCGAGAGCCTGCGCCAACGCCTGGAGCGGGAAGGCCAGCTGCCGCTCGATGAGGCCCTTCGCATTACCCGGGCGATCGCCTCGGCCCTCGACTTCGCGCACGCCCGCGGCGTCATCCACCGCGACATCAAGCCCGAGAACATCATGCTGCACCAGGGCGAGCCGATGGTGGCGGACTTCGGGATCGCGCTGGCGGTCAGCACGGCGGGGCGGGAGCGGCTCACAGAGACCGGCCTCTCTCTCGGCACCCCAGCCTACATGAGTCCGGAGCAAGCGACCGCCGAGCCCAGGCTCGATGGCCGAACTGATCAGTACAGTCTGGCGTGCGTGCTCTACGAGATGTTGGCGGGGGAGCCGCCCTACACTGGCCCGACCGCGCACGCCATCATCGCCAAACGCTTGACTGAACCGATACCGCACCTCAGCACTGTTCGCCGCGTTTCACCCGCCGTGGAAGCCGCCGTCACCAAGGCGCTCGCGAAAGCGCCGGCCGACCGATTCGTCACGGCAGGGGCCTTCGTCCGAGCGCTCACGGAGGGCTCGACCCAGGCGACGCACCCCCGATGGCGGTCCGCCGGTGTGGTACTGGCAGTTGTGATCGTCATCAGTGGCGCCGCGGCGTGGTTTCATGCGTCCAAGGCTTCCAAAGTCGGTCAGAACCTCTCCAACGTCGTGCCCTTCACGAGCTCGCCCGGTGGGAAGTCCGGCCCTGCCTTCTCGCCCGACGGGAACGACATCGCCTACACCTGGAAGGGTGAAAACGATGACAATGCTGACATTTACGTCAAGCTGATTGGCGCTGGCGGTCCGCTCAGACTGACCAGCAATGCTGCTGAGGAGTATTGCCCCGCCTGGTCACCCGACGGCCGGTACATCGCCTTCCTTCGAAAAGGGCCCTCGGGTGAACGCGCTTATTACCTCATCCCGGCTTTGGGTGGACCCGAGCGCAAAATCGGGGAGGCGTATGGCCAAGACTACGTGTTTGGGCGTTGCATCGACTGGTCGCTCGACGGCAAGTATTTGATCGTGGCGGATAGAACGGTGCCTGAGGACTCCCACTCCAGCATCCTGCTCCTGTCGATTGAGGACGGACAGAGAAAGGCATTGGTCGCGCAGCCCGATCTGTACGTCACCAATCCAATTCGCTCCCCCGATGGAACCGCGATCGCCTATGTGCAGGGAGCCGGTTTTCTTGCCGGTGACATTTATGTTGTGGCCGCGAGCGGTGGTCGAGCCCGTCGCGTCACTTCCGACGGACGATCCCTCAATGGTCTCGCCTGGACCGCGGACGGCAAGGAGATTGTCTTCGCCTCAAATCGTGGCGGCCTGTGGAGGCTGTGGCGTGTGTCCTCGTCCGGCGGCACGCCGCAACAGGTGAACGGTGTGGGTGAGGGCGCGGGAGCGCCGACGATCTCTCCTCGGGGAGACCGACTGGCCTATGTTCGTACCAGCGTCGATATGAACCTCTGGCGAACCGCAGGACCTGGTTGGAAGGGGCGCCGACCCGCTGCCACGAAGGTCATTGCCTCGTCGCGCTGGGACTTTGACGGCGCCTTTTCTCCCGATGGCAAACGGATCGTCTTCGCGTCCGATCGCTCCGGCAGTGTCGAGCTTTGGACTGCCAATAGCGACGGCTCGAATCAGGCACAACTGACGTCCCTGAAGGCCGCCGATGCAGGCACGCCACGCTGGTCTCCGGATGGCAAGACCATTGCGTTCGATGCCCGCCTCGCCGGCCACGGTGACATCTTCGTTGTCAGTGCCGATGGAGGCACTCCCCGCCGCCTCACCACCGAGCCCGTCGAAAATAATGTCCCGGCGTGGTCGCGCGACGGGAAATGGATCTATTTCTCCTCTAACCGGACAGGGAATTGGCAGATTTGGAAAGTACCATCCGTGGGCGGCAGCGCGGTGCAAGTTACGCAAGACGGCGGCTTCAGCGCGCAGGAATCTCCCGATGCCCAGTTCCTCTACGTGTGGGTGGACGGCGGGACTATTTGGAGGATGCGGCCCTCGGGCGAGGAAACCGCCCGGGTCCTCCAGGGGGAGCCGGTGTTTGCCTGGTGGAAGATTGCTGGTGACGGCATTTACTTCGTCGACGGGTCCACCGCGCCGGCTCGGGTCAAGTTCTTGAATTTCGCGAGCGGGGGCATAAGAACCATCACGTCGCTGGATCTGGGATACGCGGTGCCTGGCCCATACGGCTTTGATATCTCTCCCGATGGACAGTGGATTCTCTTCAAACGCGTGGACCAGGTCGAAAGCGATGTCATGGTGGTCGAGAACTTCCGCTAACGACAGCTCCCCGGAACGACTAGACCGGGCAAGGAGGTATCACCTCGAGTCCAAGCGGGGCGACGAGACGCGGAGCTTCCTGCTCGATTTCGGCCCGACCGCCCAGAGTGAGCTCGCGAATCTCGATCTCTTCAAGATCGACACGGCAGCGGTCGACGCGCTCATCATGAGCCACGGCCACTTCGATCATTTCGGCGGGCTCATGCCGCTGCTCGAGCGGGACCGTGGGAAGATGCATCGTGACCTGCCGCTCTACGTCGGCGGCGAGGACACGTTCTGTTACCGCTGGTTCGAGCGCCCCAACGGAGACCGCAACAGCGCCGGCGTGGTGAGCCGCAGTGACGACGCGATGCCCGGCAAGCTCATCCTGTCGTACACCGGGACGCGGTTCGTTTTCGGAGCGTGAGCGCCGGCCCTCATTTGCCGTGCGCCCGGAGCAGCTCATCAACCTCCGCGTAGCCTGACGGATAGGGGACGCCGTTCGCCGAGGCACCCGCATCGACCAGCGCCCGAACCGACTCCGGCGAGCGCCGCTCGGTCCAGTACGAGTCCACGCACGCCTTGACGGCCAAGGCGAGCGGGGTCTGGCCCTTGCCGTCCTGCACGTTCACGGGCGCGCCGCGCTCGATCAGCAGCTTCACGACCGCGGGCCGCGCGCGCCAGGCCGCGACGTGCAGCGCCGTGCTGTGCTGGGCGATAGCGAAGTACCCGTCACCCGCGTACAGGGCCGCGACAGGCACGCCGAGGTCGAGGAGGTGGCGCACGCCTTCGACGTTGCCGACGCCCGCGAACTCCGCGAGCAGCCTGCCGCCCTCCCCCACGAGCTCCCGAACGAGCTGGGGCTCGCGCGCCGCAATGGCACGAACAGCCGTGGCGTCGTTCCTGGCGCACGCGCCAAACAGCCGCTCGACACCCTGCAGCTCGACCGGAATGCCGCGCTGCGCGAACAGATCGAGCACGTCCCCGCGGCCCCGGCGCGCGGCCATCGCCAGCGCCGATCTGCCAGCGAATGACCGGTCCCAGCCGTCTGAGTGGTCGGCCAGGAGCGTCGGGTCGGCGCCGTGATCCAGCAGCACTTGGAAGATCTCGAGCGCGTTGTCCCTCATCACCGCGTTATGCAGCGCCGTCTTCCCCCAACGGGTCCGGCGATTCGGGTCGACGCCCCGCTCCAGCAGCCATTTGATTCCTTCATAGTCGTGCCAGTCGGTCTTGCGGAACAGCATCATGCCCAGGCTGTCCGCGTTCAGCTTGCCGCTCTCCACAAGGACCTGCAGCGCGGCGTTGTCGTGGGTCTCGGGTGCGTGATAGGGAACTTCTTCGTCGTTCGGATCCGCGCCCCGCTCGAGCAGCAGGCGCGTGAGCTCCGCGTGGTGTGCCACCCCGGCGGCGCCGTACAGCGCGCTCTCCCACTCTGGCTTCGGCTGATGGTTCATCTCGTACCAGCCGGTGTTGGCGCTGGCGCCGGCGTCGAGCAGCGCCCGCGCCGCACGCACGAAGCCGTCGGACCGCGCACGATCGAGCCGGAGGTACTTCGAGAAGCACAGGTACGTGAGCGCATCCCACCCGTGGGGACCGCCCTTCGCGGTGGCGTTGCCGGGCTCGAGCGCGAGGAACCGCTGCAAGGCGGCCGCGTCGCCCAACACCGCGGCGGTGTAGATATCGCCGCTCGCGATTTCGGGATGCGCCGCCAACAACCCTGCGGCGGTTTCCAGCGTCCCGTGCCAGGTCGCGGCCTGGAGGAAGTCCGATCGAAGATCGAGCTGCTCCATAGGGTCTCCAAGCTACTCCGCCCACGGCTTGCTGACTATCAAATCCGGGCGTAGGATCGATGCGCACCCTGCACCCACCAGCGCTGGAGTCACCTTGTGCCGTTGAGCAGAGCGATCACGACTGTCGGCACGGTAGCAGCTGCGCTCGGAGCCTCCGGCTGCAGCGACACGATCAGCCCTCCGCCTCCGCCCCCCGCCACGGCGAACATCGCGGCCGGCCGGCAACACACGTGCCGGCTCACCGGCACCGGGACGACCGCGCCGGCTTTCTGCTGGGGCGATAACTCCTTCGGCCAGCTTGGCAACGGCTCGACCACGAGCAGCGCGACGCCGGTCGCCGTGAGCGGAGGCGTATCGTTCACCCAGCTCGCCACCGGCAGTGGTCACACCTGCGGACTCACCGGGTCCGGGGCCGCCTCCTGCTGGGGCTGGAACTCCGAGGGCCAGCTCGGCATCGGCTCGACGGCCATCAGCTCGGTGCCGGTGAGCGTGGCCGGCGGCCTGACGTTCACCGCCCTCGCCGCCGGAAGCGTGCACACCTGCGGGCTCACCAGCACGGGGACGGCCTACTGCTGGGGCAACAATGTGGACGGGCGACTAGGCGACGGATCGACCACGAATAGCGCCGCCCCCGTCGCCGTGTCGGGCGGGACGCTGCGCTTCACGGCCCTCGCCGCGGGTGAGTTCCACACGTGCGCGCTCGCCGCCGGCGTCGCCTACTGTTGGGGCGACAACTTCGACGGCCAGCTCGGCAATGGGTCCACCACGGGCAGCACCACACCGGTCGCCGTGTCCGGGGGACTCGCGTTCACCGCCATCGCCTCGGGCTCCTCTCACACGTGCGGTCTCACCAGCGCCGGAGTGGCGTACTGCTGGGGCCGCAACACCGAGCGTCAGCTTGGCAACGGTGCGGCGACCGGAACCAGCCTGGTGCCAGGCGCGGTGTCCGGCAGCTTGACCTTCACCGCCCTCGCGACGGGCAGTTTTCACACGTGCGGGCTCACCGGCTCCGGTGCGGCCTACTGTTGGGGCTACAACGCGGACGGCCGCGGAGGCGATGGCACGACGGTGAGCCGCTCGAGGCCCGTGGCTGTCGCGGGCGGCCTCAGCTACCTCGCCCTCGCGACCGGCGGACAACACACCTGCGCCCTGACCGCCTCGGGACGCACCTACTGCTGGGGGAGCAACGCCGTCGGGCAGGTGGGGTATGCGAACGCGGTCACGTGGACGCCGGCACTGGTAAGGGGCTTGCCCACCGCCAGGGGCGTCGTAGCGGGACCGGATGGGGCGAACACGTGCGCCTTGGCGCCGGGTGGTGGGGCCTACTGCTGGGGCGACAACGCGTACGGTCAGCTCGGGACCGGCACGTTCACGAATAGCGCAACGCCGGTTGCGGTCACCGGCGGCATCGGCTTCGACTCCGTCGCCTCGGATGGCCTGCACACGTGCGGGCTCAGCAGTGGGACGGCTTACTGCTGGGGCGATAACGCCTCCGGCGAGCTGGGCGACGGGTCGACGGCGAGCCGCTCCCAGCCCAGTGCGGTCTCCGGCAGCCTCACCTTCAGCGCACTCGCGCCCGGCTGGCTGCATACGTGCGGATTGAGCGGCGGGGCGGCCTACTGCTGGGGCCGTAACGTGGAGGGCCAGCTCGGCAGCGGCGCGCCCAACATTATGTCTCTCCCGACGGCCGTATCGGGCGGTCACACCTTCACGGTCGTGACCGCCGGCAGCTTTCACACCTGCGCCCTCACGAGCGCTCGGGCCGCCTACTGCTGGGGATATAACACGGGCGGTCAGCTCGGCAACGGCACGACGGCGAGCGACTCGCTCCCTGTCCCCGTGTCCGGGGGTCTCACGTTCGGCAGCCTGACCGCGGGCTCGGTCCACACCTGCGGACTCACGACGTCCGGCGCGGCCTACTGCTGGGGCCGCAACCACACCGGTCAGCTCGGCAACGGGACGACGGCCGACGACTCGATCCCCCGCGCCGTGTCCGGGGGCCTCACGTTCGGCAGCCTGGCCGCAGGCGGTGTCCACACTTGCGGCCTCACCACGTCCGGCGCGGCCTACTGCTGGGGCTACAACAGCGACGGGCAGCTCGGCAATGGCTCTACGGCAAACAGCACGGTGCCGGTCGCGGTTTCCGGAGGGCTCAGCTTCACGGCCCTCGCCGTCGGCTCCAGCCACACTTGCGGCCTCACGAGTGCCGGGGCGGTCTATTGCTGGGGTGACAACTACGCCGGCCAGCTCGGCTTGGGCACGTTCGGCTACGCCACCAGCCCGGTAGCGGTCGCGCCGTAGGCACGCTCCCTCACCGCCACACTTCCTCGGCGCTGCGGCCGTCCGATTCCACTTGCCGCAGCACCATGCCGTAATAGGCGCCGCGGGCGGTCATCAGCTCCTCGTGGGTGCCGCGCTCGGTGACGCGCCCCTCTTCCATCAAGAGGATCATGTCGGCGCGGCGGATGGTGGAGAGACGATGCGCGATCACGAACGTCGTGCGCCCCGCCAGCAGCGTGGCCATCGAGGCTTGAATAAGCTGCTCACTCTCCGTGTCCAGGTTGCTCGTCGCTTCGTCGAGAATGAGGATCTGCGGTGACGCCAGAATCGCGCGAGCGATGGCCAGGCGCTGCTGCTGGCCGCCCGAGAGCTTGACGCCCCGCTCGCCGATCGATGTCTCGTATTGCTCGGGAAGTTTGACGATGAACTCGTGGGCATTGGCGCGCCGGGCGGCGTCCTCGATCTCGGCGTCGGTCGTTTCGCGACGGCCGTACGCGATGTTTTCCCGCACCGATCCGTCGAACAAGAACACGTCCTGTTGGACGATGGCCAGCAAGTCGCGATAGGTCCGCAGGCGAAAGTCCCTGACATCCGAGCCGTTGAGGAGAATGCGGCCCCGCGTCGGGTCGTGAAACCGCGCCACCAGGTCCGTGACCGTGGTTTTCCCGGCGCCGCTGCGGCCCACCAGGGCGACCACGGATCCGCCGGGCACGGCGACAGCGAAGTCGCGCACCACCGGTTGGCCCTCGCGGTAAGCGAATTCGACGTCCTCGAACCGGATCTCGCGCACCACGCGGGGCGCGTCCCGCGCGCCGGGCCGGTCCGGCTTGTCGTCGTCCATCGCCAGCACGTCGAACACCCGCTCCATGGCTGCGAGCGAACGCTGCAATTCGGAGAACGAATTGACGATTTGCCACACCGGCCCGAGCAGCAAAAACGTGTACCACTGGAACGCCATGATGTCGCCGATCGAGGCGCCGCCGGTGATGTTCATGTACCCGCCGTACCACACGATCACCACGTTCACGCCGGCCTGCATCAGGCCCCAGGACGTCCACAGCACCAGCTCGCGGCGGTGCGCGAACAGCTCCTTGCGGAGCACCGTGTGTCGCCCCCGCATGTAGTTGAGCAGCTCCTGCAATTCCCGCCGGAACGCGCGGACGATGCGAATTCCGGAGAACGTCTCGCCCACCCGGCCGTCGATGTGCTCCACGTCCTTGCGCATCGAGCGGTAGATCGGCCGGATGCGCCGCGCCGCGGTGAAGCTGATCAGCATCGCCCCGGGCACGACGGCCATCGCGGTCAACGCCAACCGCCAGTTCAGCACCAGCAGCACCGCGACAGCGACGGCCAGACGGATGAGCGATACGACGGGCGACACGAGCGCCATCTGCAGCAAGCCGGTCGTCGTTTCCACGTCGCCCGTGAGGCGGGACAGGATGCCGCCCGTCTTCATGTCCCACAGCCTGGACAACGGCAGATGCAGCAGCCGCTCGAACAACGAGCGACGCAGCGACATCATGACGCGCACGTTCAGCAGGCGCTGGCGGTAGTCCCGGACCGCGTCGATCACGTTGGAGAGGACGACCACGGCGACGAACCCCGCGCCCGCCAGCTGCAACCGGGCGAGCCGCGATGCGGTGTCCAGCCCGGCATTGAGCAGCACCCGATCGATGATGTACCGCATGAACAGCGGCTCGATCATCTGCAGTCCGGTGGTCAGCAGGGCGAGGACGAGAAGCGCCAGGGCGGCGTAGCGATACGGCCGCAGCCAGCGCAGATACTCGCGCACGTACGCCCGTCGCTCGCCGCGCGCCGGGCGCGGGGAGTCGCCCGGCTCGGCGGCGTCGTCCAAGCGCCGCTGTTTGTAGTCCTGGACGAAGCCGCGATAGCGTTGCCGCGAAGAGCGGGCCTGGCTCATCGCTTGGCGGGTGCGAGCGGCCCCAGGGACCGCGGCGGCCCGATACGGCGGGCTTCGATCTGCAGCCATTGCGTGGTCCACGTCTTGCCGCCGTCCGTGGAGCGGTCGCCGGTCCAGGAGAAGCGATCTGGCCGGATATCGTAATAGCGGATACGCCAGAGCGACGGGGTGGGGCTCATCACACCGAACTTCTGCTCGATGTGCATTTCCGCACCGACCTTGTGCCCCGTCCCCACGTTCTGCAGGCCGGTTCCCTGCTCTGCCGAAACGAGCTCCCATTGGTCGAGGACGGCGTTGTACGCGCGCAGCGTGGCGGACGCGTAATACGTCTGCCCGCTGTCACCCACGACGCGGTACTCATCCAGGATTTGCGCCCCTAGGGCGAGACGCACCGCGCTCCAGTAGCCGCGGCCCTTCCCGAACTCGTGACTGACCGACGTGAATTCCCAGTCGCCCAGCAAGTAGTCGAACTCACCCTGATGGGCGTCGTAGGACGCCTTGATCTGCTCGGCGGTGCGCCCGGGCGGGGCCTGTGCGCGCAGCGGCGACGCGATCGTCGCGAGCGCGACCACTATTGCGGCGGAGAGCGAAACAACAGGGTGACGCATCACGACCTCACGTGTTGAGGGGGGACGGCCCCCGCAAACGTGAGCCCCGCGGATCACCCGGTCAATGGTGCCGGCTACATGGGACCGTCAGAGCCTGCGCCGCAGCCAGTGCACGCCCTCGAGGATTATCTCTGTCGCGAGGTAGCCCGCCAGCCGCTGGTTGAAGTCTGTCCATTCCCACCCTGCGCGGTCGAAGTACCGCTCGTACGCGAAGGATCCGAGCGTAAAGATGGCGAGCCGGGGGAGCGGGCGGCGCCAGGCCGAGCTCATCCACGGGCCGCGCAGCAACACGTTCGCACTGGCGCCCGTCACCAGCTCATCGCCGGGAAAAGAGACGCGGCAGCATTGCGCCGCGGCCGGCGCCGCGGCGCAGAGCAGCAAGGCGAAGAGCGCCAGCACGCGCGCGGCGCGCAATTGCGCCCGGCAAACGTCAATGCATCGGTTGTCCAACATGGAGGCCAGTCCTCGTTACGTGTCTTCGTACCGCTACCTCGGGCGAGACAGGGCTGTTCCTCACACGTTCCAACTCGCGCGCTGCGGCGACGCAACGCGGCCATGTGATGCAGCGCACAAGGGGGTTGACGTGATGCAATTCAACCTTACGGAGTGCGGTCGACGGGTCCCAGGGTCTGATCCAGAAATTGATTGATGGCGGGCACGCGGGCTTCCAGCGGCGGGACGTGGCCCCCACCTGGTACGAGCACCAACCGCTTCGGCTCGCGCAACAGGTTCCACAGGGGCAAGCCGCGCGTGTACCAGGGATGCTCTTCGTCGTCACGGCCATTGAGCAGCAGTTTGGGGACCCGGATGTAGGGGGCGAAATTGAAGTTGGCCGCCTCGGGGAGGGTGGGCTGGAGGCGCTCGTCGATGCCGCCGCCGATCAGTACGACGGCGCGGAACCGATCCTCGACGGCGGCCAGCACGAGTCGGGACCCGGCTCCCCAGCTAACGGCCACGTAGCTCAACCGTCGCATGTCGATATCGTCGCGCGTTGCGAGGTAGTCGATGGCGCGTCGCATTTCGGTCGCGTGCAACACCATCAGATCGCGAAACCGAACGGAGCTCGGCGCCGGTGGCTCCCACCCCGGCCCGAAGCCCCGCTCGGCCATGCCCTTGAACACGACCGCCAGCACAGCCCGACCGGCCCTGATGTTCGGCCCGATCGCCCACTCGACTTCTTGGGGCACCGTGCGGATCTGATAGAAGGCGCCCGAGCTGGCCACATACACCATGGTCTGGAGCGGCCGCCCTGGCCGCCTGGGAAGGTAGAGATATGCGAGCCCAGTGTCCCCTTCGAGCGCGACATAGCTCACCTTGTGCCGCACCCAGTCCGGCGTTTCGACGCTCTCGATAATCTGCGCCTCGGTGGGACGCCGATCGTAGCGATAGTGCGCCAGGAGAGCGCGGAATTCCGCCGGGCCGACGGGCGTGTAGCGCGGCGTCCGCTGCTCCGTGCGAATCCGAAATGCGCCTTGATCGCCCGTCGCCGGCCCCTGCACGCGAGCGCAGCGCAATCCCAGCGTGGGGGAGGAAGCGGCGGGGGAGACAGAGCCATAGGCCGTATAGAGGTAAATGGGGTCTTCCCAGGACCCCCCGGCCACTCCGTAGCCGTCGCGCTGCGGATTCGCGGTCCATTCCTTGACGTTCCCCGCCATGTTGTATACGCCGAACGGACTGATGCCGAACGGGTACGCGTCGACCGGCGCGGGGCCGGCGCCCCCGAAGTTGGCCCGGAGACTGGTGCCCTCTCCCGGGCCGACGTATCCCCACGGCATCATGACACCCTCGGAGCGTGCAGTGATGCCGTTGCGCGCGGCCTTTTCCCACTGGAATGCTGTGGGAAGCGACTTACCCAAAAACGCGCAGTACGCGGCCGCCTCGTACCAGCTCACATTCGTCACCGGATACCGGCCGAGCGCGGGCGGGTAGTCCGCTCCCGCCCAGGCGCGGGGCCCCGGCATGCCGGTCCGGTCGGTGAAGCGGCGCGCCGGGGGCGCCCCGAGTGCCACAGGCCAGTACTCGGGCCGCCCGTATCCACCCGCGGTGACGAACGCCTTGTACTGCTCGTTGCTCACCTCGTAGCGGTCGATGAAGTAGTCGTCCAGCCGGGCCTCGAGACCGGCGGGCATGTCCGGGCCCATCAGCCGATACGTGCCGCCGAGGACGAACACCATATCCGGGGGAGCGGCGTCGGCACGCACGAGGCGCGCCGTGATGACGATCGGCGACACCACCCGCGACATCGTGCGCTGCGCCCGCTCGGCATGGCTCGAGGCGAGCGCTTCGAGCGGGACGAAGCTCGGCTTCACGACTGCGACACGGTAGTCCCCCCGCGCCAGCCGCCGTTCGGCGATTGGCGTCTCCCCGATCAGGACGCTGTCAGGTGGCTGCTGCGGCGCCTCCGGCGTGAACCGCTGCACGTACACCCGGGCACCTGCGGGCTCGCTCGTGACTGTGAGACGATCGGCTACGAGCGGGATCAGGCGGACGACGGCGCTGTCGCCGCGCAGGTCGGGCTCGGCTCGCGCCACCAGCTCGTACGCCTCCGCGTAGCGGCTCGAATCCACCAACCGGACGGCGCGAGCCAGTAGGGTGCGGGCACGGTCCCGGGCCCCGCGCGCGCGTTGTGGGAGGACCACGGCGAGCACGACAGCGCCGAGCACCACCGCGACCGGGACCGCGTAGCGCGGCGTGCGAGCGAGCCGCGCGAGCGCACCGAGATCGGAGGGAGGCGCCACCGCCGCACGCAGGGCCGCAGCGAATTCCGCGGCCGTAGCGAACCGCTGCTCCGGGGCTTCGCTCAGCGCGCGGTGCACCACCCGGCCTACTGCTTCGGGGACGACCGGGCGCAGCTGCGACACACGCGGCGGCGGGCCGCTGAGCCGACGCGCGTACATCGCCTGCGCCGTGGGAGCGCTGAACGGCGGCTCGCCGGTGAGCAGCTCGTACAAGACGCACGCGAGGGCGTAGATGTCCGACCGGGCGTCCACCGCTCCCCGCCCCGCCATCTGCTCGGGGCTCATGTAAGCGGGGGTCCCGACCGCGATGCCGGTGGCGGTCAGCCGACCGCCCGCCGACTCGGCCACGGCGCGCGCGATGCCGAAGTCGGCGATGACGGCGTGTCCTTCCTCGAGGAGAATGTTCTCGGGTTTGATGTCGCGATGCACCACGCCATGGCGGTGCGCTGAATCGAGGCCATCCGCCACTTCGCGGGCGATGCGCAACGCCTCGTCGACGGGCAGCTGCCGGTCCTGCAACAGCCGTTGGCGGAGCGACTCACCCTCCACGTAGGGCATGACGTAATAGAGCCATCCATCGACTTCGCCCGAATCGAGGAGCGGAAGGATGTGGGGGTGGCTCAGCTGGGCGGTGAGCTTGATCTCGCGCAGAAAGCGGTCCGATCCCAACGCCACCCCGAGCTCCGGCTTGAGCACCTTGATCGCGACGACGCGATCGTGCTTCAGATCGCGGGCACGGTAGACGATGGCCATCCCGCCTTCGCCCACCGCGCGCTCCACTGTGTAGCGACCGCTCAGGGCAGCGGCGAAGCGCTCCAGCTGCGCTACGTTCACGAAGCTCCAATCTGTCGGCCAGACGCGGGAACGCCAGCAGGGCGTCACGGCTCTTGCGCTGCGGCTCGCCCTGGGGGGATATAGGGGGCCACCGGAGGATGGCCATGTCCGCTGTTTCCGCTCGTCGCGCCCTGCTCTCGCTCACGCTCCTCGTCGCCGGACCCACTGCAGCGCACGCGCAGACCGCGGCGCCTGCCCCGTCCGGCGCAACCCCGGCGTGGACCCTAAGAATGAAAGGAGACATCCGCTGGCAGCAGGTCACACCGGCGGGCGCGCTCCTGGTGTCCACCGACGCCGCGCTCGCGGGAGTCGATATCGAGCGCGGCCAGACCGTATGGGAGAAGCCCGAGCTCGGCGGGCTGCCGGCCGACAGCGTCCGCATGGTCGAGGGGTCCCTCCTCATGGAGGCGGCGCGCCCCGGCTTGTTGCTGGTCTTCGACCCGGTGACCGGCGCGGTCGTGTTCGATTCCCGGCGCTTGAACCTGGCGCAGATCGTCACCCGCCGCGTGCTGCCACAGAGCGGCACCCTGCTCGTCCACGGGCGACGTGCAGCCGGGCCTCCGGTGGTGGCGCTGTACGATCTCGCGACCGGTGAACAACGCTGGGCCAACGAGGGGCTGTTCGAGCAGACGGAGCCCCAGAAGAAGGGGCTCGGTGGTTTGATGCAGCGCCTGGTGACCGCCGCGTCGGAGGCCACCGCGCTCGAGGTGCTGCAGGCGGGGCCCGACATGATCGTGGTCCACACCCTGCTGGGCCTGCGGGCACTGGACGCACGGTCGGGCGCGGTGCGGTGGTCGGCCGTGCTGCCTACCGCCCGCGCCGGCAACCCCGCGCGACACGTACGACTCTTTCCGTCGCTCGACAAAACCGACCGCATTTACGTGGGCTTCGACGACCGGCTCATGGCCTACCGCCTCGCCGACGGTCAGGCCCTGTGGGCCAAGCCCCCGACGATCGAGGGCTGGGTGCACGGCATCGTGCAACATCCCAACGGGATCATCATCCTTCCGGAATCACCGCCCGCCAATCAGGCGACGGGCAACGTGCGCATCGTGAACGGAGTCGTGCAGACGGGGCTCAATGTGGCCCGGTACGAAGACGGGACGACGATCGCCCAGAAGCCGCTGCGGATGCACGGCACGGTGACGGACGCGATGGTCACCGGTGGCTCCGCGGTGCTCGCCGTCGACGCCGAGTCGCGCACTTTCGTGAACGTGCTGGACGTCGCGACGGCCAGCTTGCGCCTGAAGAAGGACGTGAAGATCAAGGGGCAGCTCTCTTATGCCGAGCTGACGCCTGCGGGCCTGCTCTATATCTCGCGGCCTGATGTGGCGACGAACGCCGAAGTGAACGTCATCGATCTCGCGTCGGGCGAGCCCAAGTTCAAGGACGCGATCGAGAGCGGTAAGCCCTTAAGCTCGAGCGACTACAACGCCGCGCGGTACTCTCTGCACCATGCCGTCGAAGGGACGACGCTGTACGTCTTTGCGAGCCACGACCACAAGTTGTACGCCGTGGATCGCACCGCGGGTACGTTCCGCCCGCTGGGCGGCGAGATCAAGTTGCAGGGCGACGAGGATCCGGTCGACATGGAGATTCGGCCCGCGGGGCTCGTCCTCATCGCCCCGCAGAACCTCGTAGTCGTGGCGCGGGACGGGCAGGTGAAACAGCAGGTCTACTACCCTGCCCCGCAGCTCCCGGGACTATTGCGCGCGCTCTACCGCATCAACGCGGTGCGTGCCGGCCTGTACGGCGCCGCCGCCTCGGCGTACGGCGACGCATTCGCCCAGGCGTCGCGCACCGCCACGGATTCCACGGCGCGCAAGATCACCGGGCAGCTGGCGACGGCCTACTCATCGGGCGGCACCCAGCTCGCAGGCTATTCGCACCAGGCGGCTGCGCTCGCGTCCAAGCGCTTCAAGGCCTCGCTCTCCGTGCCGGGGGCGGTGTTCATGTTGACCCGCGCGCCCGACGGCAACGGCAACGTGCTGCTGCAGATCGACAAGGACGGCGGACAGCCGCGCTCGCGCATCGATCTCGGCAAGGAGCGCGAGCCGGTGTACGCGGTGGACGACGTCGCCGGGATGCTGTTCCTGCGGACCGCCTCCGGCACGCTGGTGGGCTACCGGCTGTGAGCGTTTCCTAGCCAACCTTCTTGACGTTCATTTTGTCCAGCGCGGCGCGGAGCCCGTGCGCCAGCTTGACGGCGTCGGCGTTCGCCCAGTAGGGCATGAAGCAGAAGTGCGGGCTGTCGGCCAGCGGCGTAGCGGCAGTTGACAAGCGCCGCTCGGCGGAGGGAGTATCCAAGGAGTGCCTGAGCTGCGTGCTTGAAGTTCACTCCCGCCGTTGCGACCGCCGAGGTGCCACATGTCGAAGAAGATCCTGATGCTGGTCGGAGATTTCGCGGAAGACTACGAGGTGATGGTCCCATTCCAGGCGCTCCTCGCCGTCGGACACACGGTGCACGCCGTCTGCCCCGGCAAGAAAGCCGGAGAGACGATTCGTACGGCCATCCACGACTTCGAGGGCGATCAAACGTACACGGAGAAGCGGGGTCACAATTTCACCGTCAATGCCACATTCGACGACGTGCGCCCCGAGGGGTACGACGCCCTCGTGATTGCGGGTGGCCGAGCGCCGGAGTATCTGCGGCTCAACGAGGCGCTGCTGGGCACGGTGCGCCACTTCTTTGCCGCGGACAAACCGGTGGCGGCGATCTGTCACGGTCCCCAGATCCTCACGGCCGCCGGCGTGATCAAGGGTCGCAAGGTCTCGGCCTACCCGGCCGTCGCACCCGAGGTGCGGCTCGCCGGGGCCGTGTACGCCGACATCGGGATCGACAAGGCCATTACGGACGGCAACCTCGTGACGGCGCCTGCTTGGCCGGCGCACCCCGCGTGGATCGCTCAGTTCCTGCAAGTGCTGGGGACGCGCATCGGCGATGAGGAGCCCGCGGCCATGGCGCACTGACCGCACGTTCGCCGACCTATCCGCGGTCGTGCGCCTGCTGCAGGGCGTTGATGTCGAGCTTCTTCATCCGCAGCATCGCCTTCATGGCCGCGTTGGCCTTCTTCGGATCCTTGTCTCCCAGCATCTTGCCCAAGGCGGTGGGAATGATCTGCCAGGACAGGCCGTACTTGTCTTGGAGCCAGCCGCATTGGTCTTCTCTACCGGCCGCAGACAGCTTCGTCCAGAGCGCATCGACTTCCTGCTGCGTCTCACAGTTGACGAACAAGGATATCGCCTGCGTGAACTTGAATTGCGGGCCGCCGTTCAGGGCGTAGAAGTCCTGACCCTCGAGCTGGAAGGTGCAGGACATGACCGTCCCCTTCACGCCCGGCCCGGCGTCTCCGTATCGCGTGACGCTCACGACCCTCGAATTCTTGAAGATCGACACATAGAAGTTCACCGCCTCTTCGGCGTTGCCGTCGAACCACAGGAACGGGACGATCTTCTGCATAGAGCCCTCGCTAGTGAAGGTTCATTTGCGAGCCGGCGTCGACGCCAACAGATCGGCCAGCCGGTCGTAGCTCGCCGCCACGCCCTTCTCCATACCGGACCTGAGGACCGCGTCGCGCGCCTCCCGCGACTCGTAGCGCATCGTCTGCGTGAGAGTGGTTCGTCCACCCCGCTCGACGAGCACGAGGGTGTTGAGACCCTCGCCCGGGTACCAGGCCTCGTCGAACCGCTCGGTGGTGACGAGCCGCTCGGGCTGCACGATTTCGCGGTAGACGCCGCCCATCCCCATCTCGGTGCCGTTACGATCGTGCCGCCACACCCAGCGATACGTGCCGCCCACCCGCACGTCCATCTCGCACACGGGCATCGACCAGCCCGGCGGTCCGAGCAGCCACTGCTTGACGAGCTCGGGTTTGGTATGGGCGTCGAAGACCAGCGTCCGCGGGGCATCGAACACGCGCGTCATCGTGATCTCACGGTCGGAGGGCGTCGTGACTTTCAGGTTTCCCATTTCTTCTCCTTGGTCTTGAGCTCGTCGAGCAGGGCGTCGAGCCGTTGGAATCGGCCTTCCCACAACCGGCGGTAGCGCTCGAGCCACTTGGTCGCTGCCGCGAGCGGCTTGGGCTCGAGTTTGCGCGGCCGCCGTTGTGCATCCCGGCCGCGCGAGATCAGGCCGGCGCGCTCCAGCACCTTGAGATGCTTGGAGATGGCGGGTTGGCTCATCGCGAACGGCTCGGCCAGCTCGGTCACCGATGCCTGACCCGACGCCAGCCGGGAGAGAATCGCCCGCCGCGTGGGATCGGCGAGGGCGGCGAAGACGGCGTCGAGGCGGTGCGTTGCTTGCATAACTGATAGGTTATATACAAGAGAGCCCGCCCGCCGTCAAGACGGCGATGACCGGACCGCGCGGGCCTCACTGTTCCTTCAGCAGCACCTGGAACCTCGGGTTGGCTCGGAGCGGGTCCCACACCGGGTCGAGCCGCAAGACAGCGGGCGTGTAGAACGGGGTGTGGATCGCCTTCGTCAATCGGTCGATCGCGGCGTCGGCCTCGTCGCACATGACGTACACCTCCGCGACGAGTCCCTGCTGCGTCGCGTTGAGCTTCGCGCCGCGTTGCTCGAGGGTCGTGATTTCATCGATCGCCTCACGCTTCCGCCCGAGACCCGCATACGCCCACGCGAGCCCGACGTAGTTGCCGAGGTTGTCCGGGAGCAAGTCCGGCTCGGCTCGTATCCAAGCGGCGTGCCAGGCACGTACCGAATCGTAGTAGGCCATGGCCCGCTCCGGCTGGAGGCGAAAGGCCATCGCCTTCACAATTATGTAGTCAACGGTGTCCGTGCCGAACGACCCCATCGACAGTCCGCGAACGGCAGTGCCGTAGTCCGGGAAGATCCGGACGAGGTTCATGAGGAAGGAGTGGCGAGATATGTCTACAAGCAAGTTCGCCAGGCCGACGCTGGCCGTCCCTGCGTTGAGCGCCTTGCGGGCGCTGACCGTGTCGCCCCGAGCTACGTAGGACCACGCTTTGTAGACGTAAGGCCGAGCGAGATCGGGAGCCAGGGAGATCCAGCGGTCGAGGTAGGATTCGCATTCTCGAAACTTCAAGGCGTTGCAGTAAGGACCCCCTGCCGACAAGATGACATCGACCGAGCGGGGATCGAGCCGTAGTGCTCGGTCGAATAACGTCGCGGCCTCGGTCCACTCGCCTCGCGCCGCCTCACGCCTACCTCGGAAGGCGATCGCCATAGGATCGTGCGGCGCTGCGCGCAGCCATAATGCGTACTGTGCTTCGGCCCGCGTGCTGTCTCCAATGGCGTGGTAGTAGCCCGCCAACGCCTCGATGGCCCGGGGCAGGTCCGGGTCGAGCCGCAACGCCCGCTCCGCCAGCTGCCGAGCGCGGGCCAGGCGAGCCGACTGGGTCAAGTGCGGCGTCATGCTCAAGTCGTAACTGCTCACGAACATGAGCATGTTTGTCTTAGCGAGCCCAGCGTAGGCCGAGGCGAATCGCGGGTCGAGCTGCGTCGCGCGCTCGAACATCTGCTCGGCGATCCGCTGGGCTTCCCAGTTCTGTCCTGCCCCGCGTTGCAGATAGTCGTTGCCACGCAGGTAGGCGTCGTAGGCCTCGCGGTTCTCGGTCGGCCGGGCCGCGACTGCCTCACGCTCCGTCGCGAGCAGGGTCACGTTCAAGGCCTGCGCCACCTGCTCGGCGATCTTCGCCTGGACTCCGAAGATCGCCCCCGGGGCCAAGCTCGCCGTATACGCCTCGGCCCAGAGGTTGGTCGCGTCCGCCACGCGGATCAGCTCCGGCGCCACGCGCGCCTGTCCAGCGCCGCTGGGGCCGCGGTCGGTTCGCACGGTACCCTGCAGCACATATTGAACTCCCAGCTCCCGGCTGATCTGCTGAAGCGTCTTGTCGGTGTTCTGGTACCCGGTGGCACTGGCACGGCCGATCACGCCAATCCCGGAAATCTGACTCAACCGTGTGGTGACCTCTTCGGTGACGCCATCGGTGAAGTACTGATCGGCGGTGGCGCCGAGATTCCGGAACGGCAGCACGACCAGCATGGGACGGCGCGCATCCGTCCCCGCCGTGGTGCCGCGCGATCGCGTCCACGTGATGGCCCCGATACCCGCCACGAGCAGGACCACCACGACGGTCCCCAAGACGAGCCGGCGTCGGACAGGCTTCGCCGGCGCGCTGGAGACTGGCACTGTGGCCGTCGGAGTTGCGCCGCCGCTCGGCGTCGCCATCGCCTCGAGCGCCTCCAGGACCTCCGCCGCCGTCTGTGGTCTGTCGGCTGCGTGCTTCTCGAGACAGCGCATGACGAGCGCTCCGAGCGCCGGCGGCACGGCTGCCCGGCCCTGCGTTACGAGCACGGGGGTCTGCGTTGCGTGCGCGGCCAGCACCTGCTGCGCCGTGAGACCGGCGAACGGGGGATGACCGGTGAGCAGCTCGTAGCCTACGACGCCCAGGGCGTAGATATCCGCCCGGTGGTCGGTGTTGGGATCCGCCGCCGCCTGCTCGGGTGCCATGTAGGCCGGCGTGCCGAGCGCGACGCCGATCGAGGTGAGCGTGGACGTCCCCGTCGCCGTGCTCAGCGCTTTGGACACGCCGAAATCAGTGACGAGCGCGTGTTTTCCCGAGACCAGCACGTTGTCCGGCTTTATGTCCCGATGCACCAGCGCGTGTTCGTGGGCATAGGCCAAGGCGTCCGCGACATCGCGCAGGATCCGCACCGCTTCGGGGATCGGAAGCTCGCCCTGGCGTGCGAGCCTCGTCCGCAGGGACTCCCCCTCGATCAGGGGCATCGTGTAGTACAGCAGGCCCTCGACGGCGCCCGCAGAAAGAAGAGGAACGATGTGCGGGTGCTGAAGCTTTGCGGCGAGCTGGATCTCTCGGCGGAACCGCTCGACGCTCAGGCCGGCGGCGAGGTCCTGCGGCAGGACCTTGATGACGACGGGCCGGTCGAGCGCTGTCTCCGTGGCCACGAAGACGCGTCCCATCCCGCCGCCGCCAAGCTCCTCCCGGACACGGTACGCCGCACCGAGCGCGCTTTGCAGGCGAGCCAGTAGGTCGCCCATACGTGGGCTAAGATAGGCGCCGGACCGTGTCTGGGCGAACGACCCGACAACGCGATCAGTGGCTGATCGCGAAGAACCAGGCGGCGATCACCGGACCGCGCGGCCCGCGGCCCCCCGTCGCCGGCGGGGCCGACCCCGGTGCCGGTGCCGGTGCCGGCCCGTATTCGGGCTGGAACAGGTAGGCCACATGCTTCGCTTGATCCACGCTGATCGTCTTGGCGCCCCGTATCGTGGCGACGGTGGCCACCACCCTGTACTTGTCCGGTGAATCCTGGTGCACGACGGTGACGTCGCTGTCGCGCCCGGCCGGGATGTAGATCAGCTTCTGCGACGCGTCCCACCCCAGGGCGTCGACGCCGTCGCCGTTGGCGATCGTGGCCACCACCTTGCCGGAGGCGGGGTCTACGACCACCGAGGTCTTGCCGCACCCAGCGAAGATCCGGTTCGTGGCACGATCGTACGCGATGCCGGTGGGGCCTTCGCACGGTGCGACCGGCCAGGAGGCGAGCACCTTCATCGCCTTATCGTCGATCACCTGGATGGTGCTCTTGCCCTCGTTGTTGACGAAGATCTTCCCCTTGCCGTCACTCGCCGCGCCTTCCGGCGAATTATCCTCGAGGTCGACCGTGCCGACGATGTCGCCGGACTTGGGATCGATCGCGACGACGGTGCCGATCGGGCGGCTGTGATTGGTGAGGATGATGCGATCGGAAAAGTCGTCGTACATGATGCCGTCGAGACCGCCGGTGCGTACCGGAATCTTCTTGATCACCGCGAGACTGGTGAGATCGAACATCGTCACCGTGGAGTCGCCGCCGTTCGTGATGAAGCCGTGATGCGACGTCGGGACGAGGGCGATACCGTGCGTGCGCGGCGTGTCCGGAATGTCGCCCAGCAGCTTGCCGGTGGCGCCGTCGACCACCATCACGTGTGTGCCGCGCGACACGAACACGCGGCCCGTGCCCGGCTCGGCGGTGAGGTAGTCCGTGCCGCCGTCGCCGCCGATGTTGAACTTGGCGACCTTGAACGCCTGCGCTGCGCCGACGCGCGGCAGCGCCAAGGCGGCGGCGATCAGCAGAGCCGGTACAGTCAGTACGTGCCTGGTCATGCAGTCCTCGAGCCTCCTCATTTAAGTCCGAGTGCTTTTGCGGCGAGCTTCGGTGGGTATCGGCATGCGGCAATGCTATCGGCGCGCCCCGTGGTCTGTCAAACGGCCGTGACACACATCAGTCACCCTGAAAGCCGAGCCGGCGCAGGAGCGCCCGGAAACGGGGATCCGACCGCAACGGCGCGAACCGGGGGTCCATTCGCAGATACACGAGTAAGGTCGAGCGCTCTTCCGCAGCCTGGTCGAGCATCCCGACCGCTCGGTCGAGCTCCCCCCGCCCCACGGAGATCAGGGCGAAGAAGTACGGGGAGACGTACCCCTCGCGCGACTGCCTCCTCAACTCATCGATGAGCTGCCCAGCCTCGGCCCGGCGGCCCGTGACCGCATAGACGTGACCTAGCGACGACAGCACGTTTGCGTCGCGATGGGAGAGAGCCGCGGCCTTTTCCAGAGCGGCGATCGCCGGCATATACATGCCCTTCTGCTCGTAGGCCAGCCCGAGACCCCAGTGCGCCACATCGAAGGTCGAATCGAGCTTCAGGGTCTCCTGCAATTGGTGAATCGCGTCGTCGTAGCGGTGACCGAAGAACAGGATCATCGCAGTGTTTGCCTGCAGCACCAGCGAAATGGGCTCGACTTGCTCGGCGCGTCGGATCTCGGCGAGCGCTTCGTCGATGCGGCCCGTGGCCGCGAGCAGCCGGCTGTAAGAGTGGTGCGCGGCGGCGTAACTCGGATTCAGTTCGAGCGCGCGCCGGAACTCGCGCTCCGCCGCCGCCCAGTCCCAGTCGTAGTAGGCCTTGATGTAGGCCAGCGAGGCGTGCGCCTCGGCGAGCCCGTCATCCAACGCCAGGGCCTGCTCCGCCGCCGCCTTCGCCTTGGGGAAAACCTCCCGTGGAGAAACCCGTCTGTAGAACGGCAGCACGTTGTAGTAGTCGGCGAGGCCGGCGTACGCCGCCGGGTAGCGCGGGTCTGCTTTGATCGCCTGTTGGAATTGCTCGAACGCCTTGGCGAGCCCCTCCGGCGTGCGCTGGTTCCAGAAGTAGCGACCCAGCAGGTAGGCACTGTGGGCCCTGAGGTTCACCGGGCGCGCCACCGGCAGGCGTGCCTGCTCCTCCGGCGTGAGCGTGACCCGGACCTCGCGCGCTACCGTGCGGGCCAGCTCGCTCTGCAGCCCGAGCACGTCCCCCAGGCGGCGATCATACGTCTCTCCCCAGACGTGTCGATCAGCCGCAGCATCGATCAACTCCACGGTCACGCGAACGCGGTCCCCCGCCAGAATGACCGAGCCCTCGACAACGGCGTCCACGTGCAGCTCATGCGCGATCTCGGGGAGCGGCCTGGCCACGGCCTTGTAGCGCATCACGGAGCGCCGCGACACCACGCGCAATGCCTGAATCTTCGACAGATCCGCGATCAGCGCTTCGGTCATGCCATCCACGAAGTAGGCCTGGTTGGAGTCGCGGCTCAGGTTGTCGAGCGGGAGGACGGCGAGCGACTCGATATGCCGCGGGCTGGCGGCCGTTGGATGCGACCTGTGGTAGGCCCACCACCCGAGCCCGATCAACAGCACCCCCGCCGTCGCGGCGCGGAGCAGCGTGCGAGAGCGGTCGCGCCGAGCCGCGGCCTGTGGTGTTTCGTGACCTGCCGCCTCGAGCGCCTCGGCGAAGTGGTGCGCGGTGGCAAAGCGGTCGGCTGGGGTCTTCGCCAGCGCTCGGGCGATCACGCGCGCCACAGCTGCCGACACGGCGGGACGGATGCGCGTCACCGGGGGCGGCGGTGCGGTGAGGTGCTGTCGCACCACGCTCTCCGCGGTGGGCCCCGTAAAGGGCGGCTGCCCCGCGAGCATCTCGTACAGGACGCAGCCGAGGCTGTATACATCGCTCCGCCCGTCGAGCGCCTGGTCGCCCGCGGCCTGCTCGGGGCTCATGTAGGCCGGTGTCCCGACCGTGAGGCCCGTGGCCGTGAGCCGCTCACCTGCGGCGGCGGTGATCGCGCGCGCGATGCCGAAGTCCGCCACGAAGGCTTCATCGCCGGCGAGCAGGATGTTCTCCGGCTTGACGTCGCGGTGCACCACGTCCCGTCCGTGGGCGTAGGCAAGCGCGCTGGCGATCGCGGTCGCGATCCGGAGTGCGTCCTCGAGGGGCAGCTGTTTCGCGTGCTCGAGCCTGTCCCGCAGCGACTCGCCTTCGACGTACGGCATGACGTAGTAGAGGCTCCCCGCCGCCTCACCCGAGTCGTAGAGCGAGAGGATGTGGGGGTGGGTCAGTCGAGCGGCGATCTCGATCTCGCGCAGAAAGCGGTCCGGCCCGAGTGCGGCGGCGAGCTCGGCGCGGAGGACTTTGACGGCGACGAGACGCTGGTGTTTGACATCGCGAGCGAGGTAGACACACGCCATCCCGCCGCGGCCGAGCTCGCGCTCAATCGTGTAGCGCGCGCTCAGGGCAGCCGTGAGCCGAGCGAGTTCGTCGGGTATGACCATCGCTACGGTCGCCCGGCGGCACGACCGACGCTCAGGCCGATCCACTCCACCTCCACGCCATAACTGCCCGGCGCGACCGCGATCCCCCCTCCGTCCTCGCGCCGCAGCGAGAGCTGCAGCCGCTCCACGCGGTCGAGCCGCGGGCGGTCGCCGCTCCCTCCCCGCCCCGCCGCGGGTCCCACCCAGTAGTTCCACTCGCCGGGGAACCCCTCGGGGAGCAACACGCCACGGCCGATCGTGAAGTCCGTGAGCGGTACTGCTCGCTCGCTCCAGCTCGAGTCCACGGGTACCGCGGCGCTCCAGCTCGTGCCGTCATCCTCCATCAGCGTGACATGCAGGATCTGGCGCGCCCCGAGGCCGCGCAGCCGCACGTGCAACGCGTCGGCCCCGCCAATCGTCTCCTGCCGGGCAGCGATCCGGTCCTTGATCACCAGCGACGCCGTGTAGTCGGGCGGGCTCGAGGAGCGCGCGTCCACGGGCAGCTCGAAGTGAAAGGCCGGCTGGCCGGTGACCGCTGACAGAGTCAGGCGGAACAGTCCGCGGCGTCCGGCGTCGCCGATGCGGGTAAAGGTCAAGTGGGCAGCGTCCCGGCCGGGATCGAACAACCGCAGCGGCGTCGCTGCGCCGACGACATCCAGCTTCCAGGATGCACTCTCGTAGTAGTCCCAATCAGTCGGATTGAGATGCAGGCCGTCGGGGAAGGTTGCACTCGAGTCCGCGCGGAACAGCGTGATCACGCACTCGTAGGGCCCCTCGCGCAACCCCGCCGCCGGAACAGTGGCAGCATACACGTAACCGCCCGCGGGGTGCATCGTGACGCCGCGGTAGAAGCCTCCGGCACCCGGCCGGATGAAGAGCTTGACCGAGTCGGGCGGCGTCCGATCGACCACGCGGGCCCGCAGCTCGGCGGGTCGCCCCGCGAGGTATGCGGGGGCGGCGAGAGCCTCGACGGATGGCGGGAGAGAGTCGGCGGGAGGCGCATGGTACTCGGTGAACCCAATCTGGCCCACGCGCGCGGGGAGCGTAGCTGGATCCACCGGACCGTTCGCGCTCAGCACGTACACACCAGGAGTAACGGCAAACCGACCGGCCTCCGACCGTCCGACCCGACCGCCGCCGTTCATCGGTTGCACTGTGAACTCGCCGCCCAGGTCCGGGAGCGTGACGGTCATGTGCCAGGCGCGGCTGATCGCGCGGGTCACGACCTTGTCGGGGCTCGGCGGCTCGAACGGGTCGCGCACGGGCACGGCGTCGGGGCAGACCTCGAGACGCCACACGCCCGGGCGCACTTTGTCGAGGAAGTAAATCCCCTCCCCTTCATACGTCGCCACCGGCGACGAGCCGTAGCCGGCAATACGACGCAGCGCGACGGGGTCCGGGGGCGCCGCGCGCGTCGAGCCGGCGTATAAAAATGCGTCACGCGCGACGAGCTCGCCCAGATCACCGTCGTAGGAGACGTGGAAGTCGCCGAACCGCGTGTTCTCAGGGTAGGAGCCGTACGAGCGCAGCCGCGGCAGGCGGTGCATCACCTCGGCCGCGATAATGGCGCTCATGGCCTTGCGGGGGGTGTAAACCAGGTTGAGATAGTGGGTCTGCCAGCCCAGGTTGCGCGAGGCGGTCTGTAGCATGTCGTAGGCGAACATGGCGACGAACTGCGCACCCACGGCGCGAAATGTCCGAGCCATCGCCGGATACATGTAACCGGTGCGCAGGTCCGGCGAGTCGAACTCGTACACGATCCGCGGGCTCCGGGCGAGCTCGGGGCGCAGCATATCCGGGTATGCGTCGGTCCCGCGGAGATAGTTGCCCACCAGCTCATGGCCCGAATTCAAGCCCGTGGGATACCAGCCAAATGTGATCCCCTGCGCCTTGCTGCGCCTGATCGCCTCCCCGATCCTGAAGTCCTGACTCACATTGTAGAAGACGAGCTTCTGACAACCCGTGCTGCGCACCGCGTCGGTGAGCGCATTGATGTAGCGGATCGAGCCCTGCAGGTCCTCTGGATGATGCCACGGCTCGTTCACGAGCTCGATGAACAGAATAGCGGGCTCATCCTTGAGCGCCACGCCGGTGTAGCGGTTCACGTGATTGAGGACTTGCCGCAGGTAGTTAACCTGTGCCGCGAGCGCCGCGGGGTCGGTACCCATACGCGCCTTGCCGAAGTGCCGGCCGAAGCCCGGTGCCGAAGTATCAGATAATGCGTCGGGCCAGTTCGCGCCGTACAGCTGGATCGGGCTGAACAGCATGTAGATGCCGCGCTCCCGCGCGCGGGCGATGAGGTAATCCTGCAGGTCGAGATGGTCGTTGGCGATCAAGTTGCCGGCCGAGTCGGACGCCTCCCAGTCGCCCCAGAAGGTCAGCCGCAGGCCGTCCCAGCCCATGCGGGCGAACTGCGCCATGTCTTCATCGATCATTCGCTTGCGGTCGGCTTTGACGTAGCCGGCCGCGCGATAGTCGGAGGCGGTGGGAAGCACGTAGTTCGCGCCGAAGAGGGTAACCTCTTGTTTGTCGTCGCTCCAGCGCACCACGCCCTGGTTGTCGAGGTAGACGGCCCGGTTCGCCTGTACGGCGAGCAACGCCGGGAGGATGGCCAAACAGAGCATGGCTACCGGCGGATGAGGTCGAGCACGAGACTCTCCCGCGACCCGAGCGTCGCGGCCGGGACGTAGCCCTGAATGCGCCCCTCCCGGTTCACCTGCAGCGTGGTGCCGTTCGGACCGCGGAGCAGATTGCGCGCCGCATACGTCCCGGGCGGAAGCACGCTGTCCCGGGAGCCGAACGCGACGCCGGAGGCCGGCGCGGCGCCGAGATTCGCCACCACCAGCACTGCGTGATCGCCCGCGCGGCGCAGATAGGCCGCCACTTCGGAGCTGGTGACCGAGAGCGCCACCAGCTTCCCCGTCGCCAGGGCCTCGTTCTGTCTGCGCAGGTAGATCAACCGGCGGTACAGGTTCAGCAGCGAGCCCGAGTCGGCGTCCTCCGCCTCGACGTTGGTGGTGAGGGAGTCCGGCTGTGGGCTCTCCCACGCCTTGCCCGACGTGAAGCCCACGCCGGGACGCGGGCTCCACTGCATCGGCGTGCGCAACCGCGGATCGGGTTTGTCGCCCGTCATCCCGATCTCCTCGCCGTAGTAGACGAAGGGCAGACCGGGCAGCGTCAGAAGCAGGGTCGCGGCCAGCTTCGCGCGGGCGACGTCGCCGCCGAGCGCGGTCAGCGTTCGGGTCTGGTCGTGGTTCGTGAGGAACGGAGACCAGCGGTACGCCGGCAGGGTGTCCTCGAGTCTCAGGAAGCCGCTGAGCAACCCTGCCGCGGAGCCGGTGCGGACCGCCGACAGGAGCGAATCGGACAGCTCGAAGGCGAAGTACGCCGTGAGCTGGTCGGGGTAATACGGCAGCATCGCGTCGATGTTGGACCACACTTCGCCGACCGTGTACGCGTCGGGCCTGACGCTGCGGAGGTGCGCAGCGTACGCGCGCAGGAAGGCGTGAGTGCCGGGGCACCCGGCGAGACACGTTCCTTCCTCCACGACGTAGGGGACCGCATCGAGACGGAAGCCGTCCACCCCCATCTCGCGCAGCCAGAACGTGGCGACCTTGTTCGCCTCCTCCCGCACGGCGGGCGTCTGGTAGTTCAAGTCCGGCATCCCGCTCCAGAACACGCCGTAGTAGTACTCGTCCCGCACCGGCGAGCGGTGCCACGCCTCCCCACCCCAGGGACCTTTGCCCAGCGGCGTCGGGGAGAAGCGGTACCACGTGCGATAGGGCGACGTCGTGTCCCGCAGCGCCGCCTGGAAGTAGGGGTGGTCGCTCGAGCTGTGGTTCAGCACCATGTCCACGAGCACCTTGATCCCGCGGCGATGCGCTGCGGCCACCAGCCGCTTGAAATCCTCGTTGGTGCCGTAGTCGCGCTCCACGCGGTAATAATCACTGACGTCATAGCCGTGGTAGCTGGGCGATTCCGCTACCGGCATGAGCCAGATACACGAGGCACCGAGGCGGTTGATGTAGTCGAGCTTCCGGATCAGGCCGTTCAGGTCGCCGATCCCGTCGCCATCGCTGTCGTAGAACGAGCGAACGAACACTTCGTAGCAGACCGCGCCGCGGGTCCAGGCAGGGCCGCTTGGCTGCTGCGCGGCGAGCGAGGGGGTCGAGGCGCAAGCGAGGAGCACCGCGCCGAGTCGCGCCGCGCGTGAGATTGACACGCCGGGCGTTCCTATGGTACTACTCGGCGAGACGGTAGGAGGCAATATGGGCGACGACATGGGGACGTTTCGCGTCAGTGTGGAGATCGAGAACCCCGCCCGCCCGGGTGAAGGGCGGACGCTGGAGTCGGTGCTGGTCGACACGGGGGCGGAGTTGTCCTGGTTTCCTGCCGCGCTGCTCGAGTCACTCGGCATCGAGCGCGTCAACCAGCGGCATTTTCGCCAGGCAGACGGCACCGTCCTGGCTCGATGGACCGGCGGTGTGATCCTCCGAGTCGTCGGGATCCAAACCTGGGACGAGGCGGTGTTTGCGGAGCCCGGAGACCTCACCCTGCTGGGCGCACACTCGTTGGAAGGCCTGAATCTGCGTATTGACCCCGTGAGCAAGCAGCTCATCGATGCTGGTCCCGCCCCGGCCGCGGGCGCGCTCGAGTGCATCACGACCGGCGTGTCATAGCGTCGATCGCGATCGCCGCCTGAGGGCCGAGGTGCAGCGGGAGGGCGTGGGTGGAATCCACGACGACGGTGGCGCCGACGCACGACGTGCCCCCGGCCGCGAGCCCGCCCGTGAGAATGTCGCAATAGGTGCCGGGCGGCATTCCCGTCATAATCATGGTGTCCACCGCGACACCTTCCCGGCTGATGGCCACAAAGCCCTTGTCGCCCCGCGAGAAGGCGATGGCGTTGGCGCCGTCGTCCCACCAGTGGTTGACGTCCGTCCCCGCGACCAGCTTCCGGAAGGAAACCATTCCCCGGATGTACGGGTCGCGGTGCTCGCACACCCACTGGCCGATCGTCGCCGTTTCGAAGCTCGACGCACACGTCACGGTATTGGTGTTCCCGGCGGCATCGGACGGGGGACCCATCATGTTCCCCGCCGGACAGTCGAATGCGTAGCTCGACAGGATGGACGGATAGGCGTACGGCTGCGCCAGCATCCACACGTTCGCGACGCGGAACACGTTGCCGTCGCGATAACTGATGCCGCAGTCGTGCTGTGTGTCGTGGTTCTGGAGGAACACCGCCGCCTTATCGGCGGGCATAAGGCCCCAGGCGGCGGGCGAAAACTGGCTGCCGGGCGGCCCGGTGGGGTTGAGCTGGGAGATGTGTTGGCCCCCGATCCCGCGGAATTTGTCGCCTACGCCGACGAACGTGAATTCGGTGATGTCGGCGGCGCCACCGGAGCCGTAGGCTTCGCCGAAGTAGTCGCGCGGCGACAGGGCCTCGCCCGCCCCGCCGATCACCTCGAGGACGTAATAGGGGATCGGGCGGGCTTCGGCCGTCATGGTGGAATCCACGATCGACAGGATCTGGTCGAGCTCCACCTGTTGGATGTGCTTGGCGGCGTCGATGCGGAAGCCCGCGACGCCCAGGCGGGCGAGCATGATCAGGTAGCCGGCGATCTTCTGTCGCACCGACGGCAGGCCCGTGTTCAGGTCGGGCAGCGAGAACAACTCGCAGTCCTGCACGTTGGCGGCGCTCTGGTAGTTGTTGACCGTGCAGGGCGGATGGAAATCGCTCGCGCCGTACAGCCCCGGGTAGTCGTACTTGCTGTACGCGGTGCCGTTACTGCCGACGCCGGGACTCGGATAGTTGGTCATGTGGTTGATGACGGCATCGACATAGATGTCGACACCCACTGCTTTGCAGCGCTGCACCATGTCCACGAACTCGGCCTGAGTGCCCGAGCGGCTGCGTGCGATGCTGTAGCTCACCGGCTGGTAGCGCTCGCTCCAGGGGTAGGTGGGGGGCTGGACGCTGTGCTCCTGGGGCGGCGAGACCTGGACGGCCTTGAACCCGGCCGGTCCGAGCACAATCTCACACTCGGTCGCGATGTCCGTCCACTTCCACTCGAACAGGTGGACGAACACGTCGCCGGCGGCCATGTGGCCGGTGGGGCGGTAGGTGGGAGGCAGCGTCGGCCGGTCGGAGGGAGGATTCCCACCCGGTAGCGAAGGGAGCGGGTGGCTGCAGGCGACCGCGGCGAGCGCGAGCAGCCCTCTGGAAACGAATGATCGCGCCCTCCCGGCGCGGCTGAAGCCGCGGCTCGGCACCTGCCGCTGAGGCGGCCGCATGTGCCAGTTTACTGGCAGATGCCGAGCCGCGGGTTCACCCGCGGACAACGTGGGGGCCTCGCTCAGTAGCCCGGATTCTGCGTCAGGTTCGGGTTGGCAATCAGCTCGTTCGCCGGGAGCGGGTACAGATCCCGCCCCGCATCCAGCGCTGCCCCGCCGATGACGCCGTGTTTCCATGCCCAGACGTACGTAACGCTCGTGAACAATCCGAAGCGCACGAGGTCGCTCCGGCGCTGGGCCTCGAACAGCAGCTCGCGGCCCCGCTCGGCGAGCAAGGTGTCCAGCGTGAGGGTCCCGGCCGGGATGTTGGCGCTGGCGTTCCCGAAAGCACGCACCCGGAGGCTGTCCACGTACGCCTCCGCCTGTGCCAGCGTACCGCCGCCGCCGCGCAGGTTGGCCTCGGCGTAGATCAGGTATGCGTCGGCAAGCCGGAAAATCGGGAAATCAGTATCGACCATGCCGGACTGCGCCCCATTGGCCCCGCCCGACGTCTTGTTGGTGAACTTCGGCGCGGCGATCCCGTTACTGAACTGACCGATCGTATCCACGTTGACCTGCTGTCCGGTCTTGAAGAAGAACGACGCGCGCCCGTCGGCGGCGGCGAACCGATTATAGGCCTGCTGCTTCATTCGGTACCCGCCCCAGCAGTAGTCGATGCCATAACTGGCCGCGGACATCTGGCCGCCGCAGCCGGCATGGATCAGGAACGTCATCCCGCCCCACGTCTGCGTGTTGGTGCCGTCCTGCGGCGCGACGAAGACGAGCTCCGGCGAGGTATTGTTGTCGGCCTGGAAGTTGTGCGCAAACTTCGGATCCAGGGTGTAGCCGGCACCGATCACCGCCTGTGCCTCGGCGAGCGCTCCGGCGTAGTTTGCCGTACTCGTGTACACGCCCGCATTCAGGTACAGCTTCGCCAGTAGCATGTGCGCGGCGGCCGGCGTCGCACGGCCGTACGTCGCCGCGCTCTTGACCGGCAACGAGTCCTTGATGGCGTTCAGCTCGGCCACCACGTACCGGTACAGACTGTCGCGGGTGGCCTGCTTCGGGGGAGTGGCGCCGAGCGGGTCCGCTTCGGTCACCAGCGGGATGTTCCCGAAGAGATCGATCCCGTGCCAGTAGCTCAGTGCACGGAGGAATCGGGCCTCGGCGCGGTAGAAATGGACGTTGGTCTTGAGCGTCGGATCGGTCTGGTTCCGCTCCGCGAGCTTCGCATCCGTGCTCTGGCGCAAAAACTCGTTCACCAACATGACCTGGTAGAAGACCCGATAGTACATCGCGTTCACCATCTCGTTGCTCGCGCCCCACGTCCCTGTATTCAGGGTCGGAAGGCCGGGATCGTTCCAGCCGATCACCGCCTCGTCCGTCGGCATCTCCTGGAGGTACCAGTACAAGCGCAGGTATTCGCCGAAGCCCTCGTCGATGCCTGCGATGTCCGCATTCCCGTCCGGCCCGCGTTGTCCGGTGACGATCAACCCGCCGTAAATCTTCGCGAGGAACGCCCGATACGAGTTGGGATCGTTGAACACGTTGGCGCCGGTGACGGTGCTCTTCGGCGCCACCGTCGGATCGGTGCAGCCGGTCCAGACCGCGGCGAGGAGGGCGGCGGCGACGCTCACTGCCTTGGTTGTGCGGTTCATGTCTTTCGTCCCCCTAGAACCGGACGCTCAGGCCGGTGGTGATGGTGCGCGCACGCGGATAGATGTTGTTGTCGATGCCAAACCCCGGGGAGAGCCCGCCCGCATTCGCGGTAGCCGTCGGGTCGACGCCGCTGTAGCCGGTGATAGTGAACGCGTTCTGCACGGTGGCGAACACGCGCAGCGGCTGCCCGCGATAGGTGAGCGAGTAGCCGAGCGTGATGTTATCCATCCGCAGGAATGACGCATCCTCGACGTAGTAATCCGAGTAGTATTGCGGAACGACGAAGCCGGTCGTGAGAACAGACGCGTGCAGGTTGCTCGGCATGGCCGAGCCCGTAAGGTTTTGGTAGGCGCCGTTGGCGGACGCCACGTTGTTGTAGACCCAGTTCCCCAAGTAGGCCCGCACTGTGAAGCTGGCGTCGATGCGCCCATAACTCAAGTACGACGAGTGACCCAAAATCCACTTCGGAGCAGGGTCGTGATACGGCCGCCGGTCTGCGTCGTTGATGACGCCGTCCGGCCGGTAGAGCCCAACGCAACCGGGCGCCGCGGGGCACGCCACGGTATCGCGGACGGTTGGCTGATCCACGTACATATTGAGCGGGTTGGCAGCATCGTAGACCGGCTTCCCGTTCGCATACTTTTGCTGAAAGACGAAGAACGAGTTGACCGGCACCCCTGGCTGCAGCACTTCGACAAAGTTGCCCACTCCGCCCGAGATGTTCCCGGTCAGGATCTTCGATACGCTCCGGTTCGGGTTGATCGTGAGCAGCTCGTTGGTGTTGTGGCTTGCGGTGAACGCAGCGGTCCAGACCAGCCGGCTCCCGCGCCCCTCGAGCACGCGGGCGTTGAGACTGAGATCGAAGCCTCGGTTCCTCATGCTGCCAATGTTGGTCGTGACAAAATTCCCGAGGTTCGTGCCGGCGGCGACGGGAATGTAGAAGACCAGGTCGTGGGTATTCTTGGTGTACCAGTCGATCGAGCCGCTGTAGCGCTGGTTACTGAAGCCGAAATCGACGCCGGCGTTGTAGGCGCTGGTCGGTTCCCAGTGGATGGACTGGTCGACGGCGCTGGGGCGGATCGTGGTGACGAACACGTTGCCGAACTGAACCTTCGTCTGCCCGTCGCTGTACGTATATGTCGGGTACTGCAGGTAGTCGCCGATCGCCTGGTTGCCGGTCCGTGCCCAGGAGGCGCGCAGCTTCAGGTCCGACAGCGAGCCGACCCCCTGCATGAAGGGCTCCTGCGAAATCCGCCACGCCAGGGCCACGGATGGGAAACTGCCCCACAGCCGACCCGCGCCGAAGCGTGAGGAACCGTCGCGTCGCAGGCTGAAGGCTGCCAGATACCGATCGGAGATGTTGTAATTCAGGCGCCCGAAGAAGGAGATGAGCTTGTAGTCGGTGATGTCCTTGGTATTCCGCACATTCGCGGCCGTCGGAATACCGTTGTCGCCGAGCAGGTTGCTGCTGAGACCCGTTTCGCGCAGCGAGGGATACTCGGCGTGCGACTGGGTGTACGAGTACCCGCCAATCAGATCGATCCTGCCCGGTCCGTAGGTGCGCGAGGGGGCATAGCCTCCGTACGCGTCGAGCACCGAGTTCACTTGGGTGTTGTTCGCGAGAAACAGTAAGCCCTGTCCCTGTCGCACCTGGGCGGCCAAGTTGCTCGGGTAGAAGGTCGTGCGATCGGCTTTCGCCAGGTCGTAGCCCAGGTTGAGGTTGCCGGTCAAGCCCTCGAGGAAAGGCATGCGGTACTCAGCCCGCACATTCCCGACGCTGCGCCAGGTCGTGCCGCGGTCGGACGCCAGGTTCAGGCTGGCCACGGGATTGCTGGGGGACGCATTGGTCGTGTTCCAGTCCCAGTACCCAGTGGCGCTGGTCGGATCCACGACCGGCTGCGTCGGCGCCATCGCGGCGGCGTTGCCGAGCACGTCGCCCGGGGTGAACCAGTCCACCGCTCGCGAGCCCCGCACGTTCGCGCGCACGTTCAGACGGTCGCTAAAGAGGCGCTGCTGATAGTTGAGGCCGAGCGACAGCCGCTCCGTCGAGCTCGCCCGGATGACACCGTCCTGGTTCAGGTAGCCAAGCGACAGGCGGTAACTCATGTCGGTGCCCGCGCCCGAGAATGCCAAATCGTGCTGCTGACCGTACGCGGTGCGGTCGATGAGGCCGAACCAGTCGGTGTTGGCGCCGCGCAACGAATCGACTCTTGATGGGGCGTACTGAGCCACGGCAGCGGCGAACTGGGCAGCGGTCAGCACGTCCGGTAGCCTGGTGACCGACGAGACGGACCCGCTCGTGCTGTACTCGACTCCGGTTCCCTGGCGCCCCTTCGCGCCTTTGGTGGTGATGAGCACGACGCCGTTCGCGGCGTTCGACCCGTAGATCGCGGCGGCCGAAGCGTCGCGCAGCACCGTGATGGTTTCGATGTCGTTGGGGCTGAGGAAATTGAGCGGGTCGCGACCAGCGGAGAGCCCGCCCCCAGCGCCGGTGCCGAGTGGCACACCGTCGATGACGTAGAGCGGCTCGCTGCTGGCATTCACCGAGGTGGGGCCGCGGATTCTGATCGAGAGGCCGCCGCCCGGGTCGTTGTTGTCCACGACCTGCACGCCCGGCACCTTGCTTTGAATCAGCATCTGGGGGCTGAGGATGCGGCCGGTGTTGAACTGCGAGTCGGTCACCGCCGTTACGGAGCCGGTGATATCACCGGCCCGCTGCACCCCGTAGCCCGTCACCACGACTTCCGACAGACCCACGGCTTGGGCCGTGAGGGCGAGATCGACCACGACGGCGTCGCCAGCCACGACGATGACGGCCTGCCGCGCCGACCCGTACCCAAGCATCCTCGCCCGCACCGTGTCCGCGCCCGCGGGGACGCCAGAGAGGGCGAAGCGACCGTCCGCCTGGGTCAGGGCGGTGCGACTGCCGACCGTGACCGTGGCCGTCGGAAGCGGCTGCTGGGTCGCAGCGTCGGTGACGCGCCCGCGAATCGTGCCGGTGGGTTGCTGCGCGCCAAGCGGCGCCGTCCAGAGCACCGCCGCGAGGGCAGCGAGGATACAGCGAAGTCGTCTCATAACGTCTCCTCGAACCGTGGGACCGCACGCACCCGGGCCGACCGGGGGGTCCGGAGCGAGGGAGGAGGTAAGTCGCGGGGCAGGTTCTGTCAACATGGTCGATTTGGCCCAACGCGGTGGGTCCTCACCCCCGCCACGGCAGGACGCAGCGCTGCTGGTTGCTCGCGACCGCTAATGCGAGGCCACGCATGACGTCGAGCGCTTGCTCCGGCGTGACCGCCAGTGGCGCCGTCCCGAGGATTGCGTCGCGCACATTCTCGTAATAGCGCGCGTAGCTCGAGGGAATCGTCGGCACCGGTCGCGCGCCCTCCGGCGTGGTGAGCGTACCGTACAACGCCGGCGGATCCGTATCCCAGTCGGGGGCACCGGGCGCGCGACCCGCCTTCAATGCGGCTTCCTGTGCATCGACCCCGTACTTAATGAAGGAACCCGCGGTGCCGTGAACGGCAAAACTCGGGCCGGGCGCGGCCGCCAGCATGGACGCGCGCAACACCGCCCGCAGGTTTGCGTAGTGCAGGGTCACATCGAACGCGTCGTCCACCGCGGCGCCGTCGCGCTCGGTGCGAATGTCGGCCGCGACGGCGCGCGGCGTCCCGAACAGCACGAACGCCTGATCGAGCAGGTGAGGCCCCAGGTCGAACCACACACCCGCGCCAGGCTCCCGCCGCTCGCGCCACGCCCCCGGCTTCAGGTCGGGCCGGAAGCGATCGAAATGCGATTCGTAGACCACGATGCGGCCGAGGGTGCCTTGCGACACCAGGCGTTGCAGCGTGACGAAGTCCCCGACGTAGCGGCGATTCTGATAGACCGACAGGACCCGCCGCTGCGCCTTGGCCAGCGCGACGAGATCTTGGGCCTCCGCGAGCGTGGGCGCGAATGGCTTGTCGATGACGACGTGGCGTCCAGCCAGCAGGCATTGCTGCGCGATCGGATGATGCGAAGTGTTGGGGGTGGCGATGACGACCAGGTCCAGGGCCCGCGTGAGCAACTCATCCACGCTCGTGACGAAGTCGACGTCCGCATAGCCCGGGTCCGGCGCGCCGTGACGCTGCACGATGGCGCTGAGGCGGAGACCCTCGACCGCGCGAATGACGGGTGCGTGGAATACCTTGCCGGCGAAGCCGAAACCGACGAGTCCGACGTTAAGCAAAGACTCTCCTCAGTGCCGCACTCTGTATCGCAGCCAGACCAAGTCGTCGCGCCGTTGGACGGAGATCACCCGGAGATGGCGTGACGGCCCGCGCCCCGGTCTGGCATCGAACAACGTCGGCGTGCCGGTGCCGCCATCGGCGACCGGCGCGATCACCACGCTCAGCTCGTCGATCAGATCGGCCGAAAGAAACGAGCCGTTGATCTTGCCGCCGCCTTCGAGCAGCAGTCTGCGGATGCCGAAGGCGCGCGCGAGCTTTCTGAGGACCTTCTCGAGATCGATGGTGGTTCGACCGCCGAACAGGTACGAAACGCCCTGCGATCGCAGAAACGTCAGGTAATCATTCGATACCCGCTGTGTCAGGATCGTGATCGCATGCTCGCCGTCGATCATGTTCGATCGCCACCTCAATTTGCCGGACGGATCGATGGCGATGGCGTAGGACTTCGCATCCACAGCGGCGATGAAATCGGTTCGCGGAATGCGCTGCCGCACCCTGCGGCGCGGCACCCTCGCGTTCCCGGCGTACGGCTCCATCGACACCCGACCGATGATCCACGCGTCGGCGTGGAACGTTTGCGCCGTGCGCTCGTACTCGGCGGTGTGGCCGGGGACGGAACCCCAGTTCGTCGTGACGATTCTTCCGTCGATCGACGGGCCCATATGGCAGATCACATAGGGACGCCCGGTCTTCCGCATGAGTCGGTCAGCGACTCGCGTCCCGGCGCTCGAGGGCGTCTCGGTCCCAGTGCGCGAGGTCCGCCGCCGCGTCGTAGGTACTCTGGAGGAACGCCAGCAGCGCGTCGACCGGCGAGGTTGCCAAGCGGACCGCCGCGTAGGGCAGGATGAAGATGCCCATCGGCGGATGGTAGTACACGGCGCTGGGCTTCGGGACCAGGTCTCGCAGGCCCGCCGGCTCGGGCGCGGCGTACGCGTAGAACGCCGCCTCCTTCACGTCGCCGCTCCCGGGCCAGAATCCGGCGCTGATCACCTCGTGAGAATAGGCCTCCCGCGTCGTCCGGTCCGCCCCCGGCCGCTCGGGGGCCCGGCGCCCCGAGAACCGCGTCACGGCAAGGTCGAAGCTTCCCCAGAAGAAGTGCACCGGACTGCACTTCCCGAGAAACGGCGCGCGAAACCGCCGGAGCACGTCGTCGGCCTGGACGAGGATACGCCAGTGGCGATTGGCATACTCCGCATCGTACGCCGCATGCGCTGTGTCGTCCGGGAAGCGAGTCGTGTGATCCACCTCGACGGGGACAGGCCACAGCCGGACGTGGACCCCGAGGGTTTCGAGAGCTGCGAGATAGGCCCGATAGAAGTCCGCCACCGAGCGGGGGCGCAGCGCGATCTTCTGCACCGCTCCCTCGCCCGTCCGGAGCACGAGCTCGTGCTCGACGAAGTCGAACTCCGCGTCGAGCGTGCGGGACCCGTACGGCAGCGCGCCGGTCGCGAGCCCCCGCGCGGTGACGCGGAGCGTGACGTGCCACCAGTGATTCTGCGGTGGAGCGAGCGCGAGGCAGGTCTTCCCCACCATCTGCGTCCACATGTGGAGCGTGGCGTACGTGTCGCGCCACTCCTCGAGCGGCAGGGCCGGCCAGAGATCGCTTACCGCCACGTCCGTCGTCACTGGATCAGACCTCCCAGTCGTCCACGAGAGCGACGCTACCGCCTGCGTAGCGCCACGTCAACCAGAGCTGCAAATCGCTCTGCTTGTCACATCGGCGGGCTTCGAGCGGAGCTCCTCGAGGGTGGATCGCTTGCGCGGGAGGTCCCCCGCACCGAGCATTGCTGTACCATGGTCGCACCGCTCGACCGTCTCCGCGCCAGCCTGGCCGATCGCTACGGCCTGGAGCGGGAGCTCGGGCGAGGCGGCATGGCCACCGTGTACCTCGCGCGGGACCTGAAACATGACCGCGAGGTCGCGGTCAAGGTCGTCCGCCCGGAAATCTCGGCGGTCGTCGGTGCCGAGCGGTTCCTGCAGGAGATCAAACTCACCGCGCATCTCCAGCATCCGCACATCCTGCCGCTGTACGACTCCGGTTCGGCGGAAGGCTTGCTCTACTATGTGATGCCCTACGTCGCCGGCGAATCGCTCCGCGTGCTGTTGGACCGAGAGCGGCAGCTGCCGGTGGAGGACGCCGTCGCGCTCACGCAGGCGCTGGCTCAGGCCCTCGATTACGCGCACCGGCAGGGAGTGATTCATCGGGACTTGAAGCCGGAGAACGTGCTGCTGCAAGACGGTCAACCGCTGCTGGCCGATTTCGGGATCGCCCTCGCGCTCGCCGCCGCCGGGGGTGACCGCCTGACGCAGAGCGGGATTTCCGTGGGCACGCCGCACTACATGAGCCCGGAACAGGCCGCGGGCGAGCGGCAGCTCGACGGTCGTACCGACATCTACGCCTTGGGCTGTGTCGCGTACGAGATGCTGGCGGGCGTGCCGCCGCACACGGGGCCGACGGCGCAGGCGGTAATCGCCGAGGTCATGACGGCGGAGCCCCGGCCGCTCACGGGCCTGCGCAAAAATGTGCCGCCGCACGTCGAGTCCGCGATTCACCGGGCCCTGGAAAAGATTCCCGCCGACCGGTTTGCGTCCGCGAGCCAGTTTGCCGGTGCACTCGCCGCCGCGGGGCCCGCCGGCCGCCCACGGCGCCGAGCGCCGCTTCCCGGGACACTGGCCCCTCTCGTCGCGGTCGCACTGGGAGCGGGTCTCGCTGGGTGGGTCCTGTTCGGTCGACACCAGGCGACGCCGGCACCATACCGGCGGTGGAGCCTCCTGCTCCCCGTGACGGCGCCGATCGCGTTGACGGGGCCGGGGCCACTCGGCGCCTGGCAGTCCGCGCTTGCCCTGTCTCCCGACGGTGAGGTCCTCGCGTACGTCGCGCCCCAAGACGGCACCACGCGGATCGTGGTTCGGAGCCTGGGGCATGATACGACCGTGGTGCTCTCGGCGACCGACGGCGCGTACCATCCCTTTTTCTCCCCCGACGGCAAATGGATCGGCTTTTTCTCCGGTAACGAGCTGCGGAAGGTGCCGGCCGCCGGGGGCAGCCCGGTGACGCTGCTGAGAGTCGATCGACCGGTGGGAGCGGTGTGGGCGGCGCGAGACAGTATCCTCTTGATGGAGCACGAAGGGTTCAACCTGCGTTGGGTGCCGACCTCGGGCGGTGGCAGCGATTCCACGATCGCCCTCACCAACCAGTTCGGCACACCGGACCTGCTCCCTGGGGGCCGGTGGGCCGTCGGCCAGCTCAGCTCGGGCCAACTCGCCACGCTGTCGCTCGACGACGGACGACTCGAGGCCATCACGCGCCGCGGGGTGCTGCCCCTCGATTCCGTAAAGCAGGCGGATCTCCTGATGGGCACGAGCCCCAAGTGGGTAGCGAGCGGCTATCTGGTGTTCGGAACCGGGGACGGCGTCTTGATGGCGTTGCCGTTCGACGGGGCGCGGCGGCGCGTCCTGGGCCAGGCGGCGCCGCTGCTTGCCGGCGTGCGGATGGAAGAGGGGTTCGGCTACACCGAGTACGCGCTGGCGCAGGACGGCACGCTCATCTTCGTGCCGGGCGCCAACCAGAACTACGGGCGCATTGCATTCGTCAATCGCAACGGCACACTGGACACCCTGCCCTTCCCGCGCGGCTCGTACACCCAGCTCCGGCTCTCGCCCGACGGGCGACGGCTCGCGGTCCAACGCCGCGATGCCCTGATGAGCGGCGAGGTCGTGGTGCTTGAGCTGGAAACGGGCCAGCGACAGCGCATCGCGGTCGAGGGCAACTATCGTACGTTCCCCGCGTCCTGGTCACCGAGCGGCGCCGAGTTGCTGATCGGGCTGTGGGACCCGATCCAGTTCTTGAACCATGGAGCGCGCCTGTACACCCTCGGCGGCGTGCCGCTCTTCGATGTCCGGATTCGGGGCGCCTCCTACATGAACATCGCGCCGAACGGCAAGGACTTCGTCTTTTCCGACTGGCGCACGGGGGAGCTGTTCCTGCGGTCGCTCCAGGGTGATTCTACGCGGATTCGCGTCCCCGGTCGGGGATTCGCCGCGAGCTTCTCTCCGGACGGCCGCTGGCTGTCATATGGCAGCACCGATGGCGGCATCGCCGTGTCGCCGGTGCCGCCGACCGGCGCCGTGTACCAGGTGGCGGAACGCGGCCAGCAGCCGCTGTGGTCGCCGCAGGGAGACCGCGTCATTTTCCGCGACGGCCGCCGGTTCTTCGACGTCGCGGTCTCGACGACCGGCGGGTTCAGGGTGGGCCGGCCTCAGTTGATCGCCGAGGGGCCGTTCGTCCGCACGTTCGCCTGGAATCACAGCATCGCTCCCGACGGCCGCCTGGCCGTCGTCGTGGCCCTTCCGGAGCGCTCGCTGCGCGAGCTCGTCGTGGTGACCGGGCTGCCGGGCGAGCTGGGACGGGTGGCCCCGCGCCGGGACTGAGTGCCCGCCCGGAAGTCGATACCGGCATCATTCGAGCACTTGGATCTCGGGGTACAGCGGAGACGAAATGTCCAGTCGCGAACCCCCGGGCCCCTTCAAGTACGCATCGAAAAAGCGGTGCAGGCAGTACGCCGTGATGGCCAGCTGGCGACGTCCGTCGATACCGACAATGCCCATCATGATCGAGCACGAACGCCACCGCAAGGCGCAGCCGCGTTACGCGCTATGGCGAGTGAGCGGGCACCTCGACCCCGGTCACGGGGTGCAGCTCCCAAGCCGTTGCTCGCCAATTCCCCGCCCTTCCCGGCGCGGTGTTCTCGGCCTGGCGCTCGTGCTCCGTGTCGAACAGGAGCCAGCCCGTCACTCGGACCGAGCGGCCCAGCAACAACGACCGCAGTGAGTCGGTGGACCAGTGCCTGCCCCGGCCCGCGGCGTGCCGCCGCCACCAGGGTGTGACCTCAACGATCAGCGGCAATTGCCCGCCATCCTGTGGATCAGTCACCAGCTCGATGTGGGTGTCGCGATGGTCCGGGGTCTTCGCGAAGCAGTTGGCGGTCTCGACACCGCCCGCCTTCACGTCTCGCACGTAACCCACCACGGTGGCTGCCCGGCGCTCGCTCCAGCGGCCGCGATCGTCGCCCGGGGCGAGCAGGGCGGCCAACGTGACGGCGGAGTCGATGTCTTGGGCCACCGGCGCCGCCACGCGATTCTTCAAGCGGTTGAGGGCGCGGACGCCGGAGCTGACGGCAACACCCCTGGCAGGGCATCCGGGGAAGGCACCGTCTTCCGTGGTGCAGGCCAGCAGGACGGCGACACCCAGCAGGGTCGAGGCGACGGACGGTCGCATGCGACGAACCTGGCGCGGACAACGTCAGCGTGCCACCCAAACACCCGCCGTCCGTCCCGAAAAAACGCGGACCCTACTTGCAGGGACTGACGCGGGCCCCTATCGTCGCCCGGCCGCCACCCCGGAGTCTCGCTTGACCCCGTCCCTGTTCGTCCTCCTCCTGGCGAACGCCCTCCCCATCGCAGGTGTGCTGTTCCTCGGCTGGAAGGTGTTCCCCTTGGTGCTGTTGTACTGGTTGGAGAACGTGGTCGTGGGTGGGTACAACGTCGCCAGGCTGCTCCTCGCCCAGCCGCGCGAACCGGCCTACTGGGCGGGCAAGCTGTTCCTCATCCCGTTCTTCGTGGTGCACTTCGGCATGTTCACATACATCCACGGCGTGTTGGTGGTGGCGCTGTTCGGTCCCAAGGGGACGAGACCCTTCGACCTGCTCGAGACGGTCCCACCAGCCATCCGCGCCAATCACCTGGGCTGGGCCGTGGTCAGCCTGGTGGTGAGCCATGGACTCTCGTTTTACTGGAACTACCTCGGGAACGGAGAATACCAGCGCGCCTCCCTCAACGCCCTGATGATGCAGCCCTACAGCCGAGTGGTGGTGCTGCACTTCACCGTCTTGTTCGGCGGCTGGATCGTCATGGCAGTCGGGTCACCGCTGCCCGCGCTCGTCCTCCTCGCGGTCGTCAAGACGGCGGCCGACCTGCGCTCGCACACGGCCGAACGGCGCAAGTTCGCGGCAGTGGCGTAGCCCAGCGTCGTCGCTACAGAACTGCTCACGGGCCCACCGCCCCTGCCGGCCGCAGCGCCGCCAGGAGCCGCTCGTACCGCGCATTGCCGTGCAGGGCATCGAACTCGGCCCGGTGTAGCCTTGTCCAATAAGCCGGATTCGGCCCCGCCCGCTCCAAGCGGTCCAAGGTCGCCGCGGTATCGCCGACCGCCAGGAGCGCGGCCATGACGACCCAATGGTCGGTCCGGCCTGGCCAGTGCGCGATCAACGCCCGCGCTCGCGTGCTGTCTCCTGCACGGGCGAGGACCAAGGCGAGCACGTTTTCCACCACGATATCCCCGGGCTGCAGCCGGTTGGCCAGCTCGGCGTCCTCCTGGGCGCCGCGCACGTCGCCCGCCACCAGGCGGGCCAACGCCCGCCACCACCGTGCGAGTGGCGAGGCGGGGTCGAGAGCGATCGCGCTGTCGACCAGTGCGCGGGCGAGGGCGGTATCGCGGAAGTGCGTATTCGCCAGATCCAAGTAGGAGACCGCCCGCCCCGGATCGAGCGTTAGCGCCAGGTGCAGCTCCCGATCGGCCTCGTCGTGCCGCCCGAGCCAGTTCAGGACCTGCGCATATTGATGATGCGCCTCGGCGTTCTTCGGGTCGAGGGCGATGGCCCGCTCGAACGCCTCCAACGAGCCTTCCATGGTACGGGGGTTGTGCAACGCCAGGAGGAAGCCCCGCGCCATCCAGGCGTCGGAGGAGGTCGAGTCGCGCCGCAGCGCGCGGTCCGCCAGCCCAAGCCCGCGGCCCACCAGGCTGTCGAGCGGGACGTCGGGCAGCGGATAGTAGTTGCCGCGGGCGATCGCGTAGGCATACGCCGCCCGCCCGATCGCCGCGGCGAACCCGGAGTCGAGCCGCTCGGCTTCCCGGTATTCGGCGAGGGCGCGGGTGATCCCTTCCGGCGACCGCAGCGCGAGGAAAAAGTTCCCCCGCAGAAAATGGTCGTAGGCCGCAGGGCTGCGGGTGCGCAGCGTGCCGAGCGCACTGACCTCTGACGACGGGGCTGATCCCCCCACCCGCGTCGCCACCTCCCGGGCGATCACCGACGGCAACCCCAGGAGCTCCTCGGGCGTCCGGTCGAATACGTCTCCCCACGCCGCGACCGCCGTCGCCCCGTTCAGCAACCGGGTCGACACCCGGACGCGCGTGCCGACACGTCGGACGGTGCCGTCCACCAGGTAGCGCACCCCGAGCGCACGGGCGATCGCCGGCGCGTCGCCGGGCGACGCCCGCTGAGCACGCCGCACCACGCCGGGCGACTTCACCTGCACCCGCGCCACGCTGCCGAGCAGGCTCGTCAGGTCTTCGGTGAGGCCGTCGGCGAGATAGGCGTCCGCCGTGTCGCGTGCGTCGAAAAACAGCACGGCGACGCTGTTCGCGGCCGGGGACGCGGACCGCGCCGCGGGCCGGCTGCACGGCGGCGGGGAGCCGTCGGCGCATTGAGCGGAAAGACGGGCGGCCGGCGCAGTGCTCGCGAGAGCGACGAGGAGTGCAAGTCTCGTGCGTTTCACCGCCCTACAATGGCCGCGCGAGCGTCCACTCGCAACGAGGTTGATGGAGGAGGGACCCCTCGGCTACCGCGCCACGACCTTCAGCGCCGACTGTCCATGCGCCGCGAGCAGCCGGGCGAGCATAACCGGCGTCAGACCCTGTGGGAAACGACTCACCAAGCGGAGCCTCCTCGCGAAGGCCGGCCCTGGCGGCAGCTGGTCGAGGTCACCTACCTGGGAGAAGTATCCGGCATTGAGCGCGTCGTAGCGCACCAGCGTCACCGTATCCCGGGCGAGGACCACCAGCGCCGTGTCTTGCACCGCGAGGAGCTCCCCCTGCGCCCTCCCGCCCCCCCGCAGCGCGAGCGCCACCGCCACCCCTGCGGGCCGTTTCGCCGGGGCAAATCGGTCGACCCGCCCGCCGATGTTGCAGCCGAGCGTCGCGAGCACAGGCCCCCACACCCAGCCGCGCCTCATCGGCCCCTCATGTTCCCGATGTTGGCTGCGTGGGCGGCGAACGCGCGCTCGCGGGCCTCCCGCACCGTGCCCCACTTCCGCAGCGCCTTCAGGAGCTCCGCGTCCAGGGACTGGTTCGCGCCGATATCGCGCGCCGCGCTGAGCCCATCGTGGCCGATCCAGGGCTCGTAGTAGCCCTGGGTGGCGATCAGAAAGGTCCGCGCCGGCTCCGCCGCTGCTTCCCCCACCTCGGCGACGGCGGTAAAGCGCTCGCCGGGCGAGGTCCGGAGGTATCGCTCGTCCGCGAGTCGCACGCTCGCGAGCGCGGACGAGTCGTCGCGCCCCGCGGCATCGAGCAGCCGATCGAAGGCGTGGGTTTGAACGACCGGGTGGCGCGCTCGCATGGCGAACACCACCCGGTCAATCCGCCAGTTGTCCGCCGGGAAGGACAAGCGCACGCGAACGCTGTCCCGCTGCAGCACGGGGATGAGGACGGCCACGTCGTTCCACGCGTGCGGCCCCGAGTCCCGAATGCGCGCGGTCTCGTGGTAGCGGCGCCCGTCCCAGATAGCTAGGCGCATGCCCATCCGCTGCTCCTGCCAGCGCGGCAGCGCTGCGCCCCCGCCGTCCAGATCGCGGCCGATCCAGTCGAGCGATCGGGCGCCACGACCGCCCAGCATCACGTCCGAGTAGAGGAGGGTCGCGAGCAGACTGTTCCTCAACCGGAGGACCAACGCAACACTATCGGCCCCTGCGGGCGCTGGGGCGGCGAGATAGATCGCGTCGTCCAATTGGACGAGCGACGCTCCTGCCAGGGTCCGGGCATCGGTCTGGAACGCGGCACCATCCGGCAAGGCAAGGAGGAGACGAAGGTCACGGCCCGCGGCGTCGGCGATCGTGGTGGCGGGGACGAGCTCGCGCACGGCCAGCGCGGCGCCGTTCGGGTCCGGGAGTGCGGTCTCGTCCGCGGCGTGGCGGACCTCGAGCAGCTCGAGATGATTGACGTACTCCGTTTCGAGCGCCTCGTTGCGCACTTCCAGCCGGATCCGGCCGTCCCGGTCCGGGCGGACCCCGAGACGATCGACGTCACGTGTCTCGAACGTCGGACCGAGCGTGTAGGAGAAGCCCTCGGCTTGGAGCGCCCACGTGGCCGCGCTGTCGGCGTAGACGGTCGGGCAGTTCCCGAAGCAATCTGAGGACGAGCACGCGATCACGAAGGCGGCCACTGCGGCCCCGAGCAACGCGGCCCCGGTGGCAAGCGTGGACACGATGGCAGTGGGCGCCCCGTTGGTGACGCGGCGGAAGGACTCCATCGCGACCACGCTGTCGAGCGGCACAACAGAGAGGGCGTTCGAATCGCGGAGCGTCAGGCCGTACCGCACTCCCGGCCCCCGGAGCGTGTCGCGGGCGAGGAGCACGCCCGCCTGGTACAGTACCGTGGAGCCGTCCCGGAGGTGGGCCTTGACCGGCGTCTGAATGGCGAGGGAGTCGGCGTGCGAGCCGATCGCCTCAACCCGCACGCTGCGGAAGACCCAGATGCAGGCCCCGCCGACGAGCCCGAGCGCGGCCGATGAGAAAACGCGCAGCACGCGGCTGCGACCGAGTAGCAGGACCAGCGCCAGCCGCACCATGCGCATCTCCTTGCTGGTACTCCGTCAGGTCCCCAATACGACAGTCGTCTCAGTGGTATGTCAAGCTCGGGAACGCTTTATCGCTTCGCGCTCGCCACGGCCCGGTGTGCGATCGCGATCTCGGGTCGCCCGCCATCGGCCTTCGCCATCAGCGTCAGAAACTCCTGATACTTCGCCCGCGCGGTCGCCATGTCGCCCGTAAGCTCCGCAGCGCGGGCCAGGCCGAACAGGCTGCGCGCGCGGTTGGGGGAGAGCGCCAGCGTCGCCCCGTACGCCTGCGCGGCCGCGGCGGGCTTCCCGACGAGCAGCAGGAGATCGCCCTCGAGCTCCCGGGCGGGCAGGACCGGCCCGGGCGTCACGGGATGCTTTTGGGTGCCGTCCTCGTGATCGGCCGCCTGCCCGGCGTGGAGGATGGCCTCCGCCGTATCTCCCGTTGCCACCTCGAGCCACGCCCGAGCCGCGAGCCGCTGGATGGCGACCTGTCCAGCCCAGTAAGCCTGGGGTCCCCCACTCAGCGTGCTCTCGATCTGCGCCAGGGCGACGATCTCCCGCCGAGCCAGCGCCGTGTCGCTGCTCTGTGCCGCGCCGATCGCGCGGGCGAAATGGGTGATCGCCTCGGCGGCGGGCCACTCCGGGGCGGGACGAACGGCGAGCCGCGCCGCCTCGGCCCAACGCCCGCGCTCGAGCGCGAAGCGAGCGGGAATCGCCGCGACCGCGTACTCATGCGGGAGGGAGCCAGCGGGGAAGCCTGCCGGAGCCGCCACGGCCTCGTCCACGACGCGCCGCGCCGCGCTATCGCGCCCCTCCTGCAAATACGCGTACGCGAGGTAATCGAGAGCGTGCGTCCGCTGATCCCACATCGCGCCGAGCCCCCGCTCTACCTCGTAGGCACGGGCGGACGCTGCCGAACGGATGTTCGACGCGACGGCGTCGTCCCAAGCCCCGAGCCGCGTGAAGATGTGCGACGAGGGCGAGTGCGTAGAAGATCGCGGCCTCGCGGTCCGAGGGACTGTGCTGTCGCACGGTGTCCATCACCAGCGCGTAGCGGACCAGCCGCATCCGGGGGTCCGTCCGATCGTAGTCGGCGTAGTAGACGCGGATCGCGCCGAGGTAGTCGCGCTCGCGCGTGGTCTTGGCCCGGGCGAGGCCGCGGTCGATCGCGCTGATCGCGACCCGTGCGTCGGTAGAGGATGGCGGGGTCCAGAGCGGGTGCAACAGGCTCGTCGCCTGACCCCAGAAGGCCATGGCGCAGCCCGAATCCGCGGCGGCTGCCGCGTCGAAGGCCTGCGCCGCCTTCTCGTACCAGAAGGAATGCAGATAGGCGACGCCGTGCTCGACGCCGCTCTGAGCGGCGCCGCCACAGGACGTCGCGAACCGCACGCGGCCCAGCTGCTCCGCGTGGCCGCCGTGCCCCTCGGCCATTTGTGTGGCCAGGGGGGCGGTGAAAGCCAGCGTGAAGGCGAGGGTCGCGAGTGTCAGGAGGGAGCGGATCATGAGGAGACGATTGTGCTTTCGCGTCCGGCGGAATGCAACCGTCTCTAGCCGCCAATCCGCCGCTCTTCCCGTGCCTTGCTGAGCAACCGCTCCGCGAAGTCGACCCGCTCCTGTGTTTCTGCCAGCTCCTGTTGGAGGCCCTGGACGTCACGTTCCAGTGCCTCGAGCCGCGCAGCGGCGTCGGCCGATGGTGATTCTGGACGAACGGCACGCAACCGAGCGATCCTGACCGCCGCGAACGCAATGATCGCCACGACTGGTATGAGTGCGATAACAAACTCAGCAGGTTCCATGGGGCCTTCCTCTCGGCTCTAGCGTTGTGGGTCCACTCGGCGCGCTTCCGGTCCCCGCGCCAGCAGCCGTTCGGCGAAGTCCAGGCGCTCCTGCGTCTCGCTCAGCTGCTGCCGCAGCCGGTTCACGTCGGCTTCGAGCGCTTCGAGTCGAGCCTCGAGCTCGCTCTCGCCAGCACCCGCGAGCTCGCTCCCGCCGGCCCGCCGCCGTAAGCGCTGGGCCCATAGTCCGAACGCCAGCGCGAGCGCCGCGTGACCCGCGGCATGCCACGGCTGGGCTGGCCCCGCCGTGAACGCGACGGCGACCAC
>Ga0209471_1000088_pt1 | contig 68853 bp, 67 predicted proteins | sample GraSoiAngelo_128_FD_185885 | JGI IMG/M metagenome (GOLD analysis project Ga0209471, IMG submission 185885) | Grasslands soil microbial communities from the Angelo Coastal Reserve, California, USA - 14_0927_12_20cm (SPAdes) (version 2) | ecosystem: Environmental > Terrestrial > Soil > Grasslands ...
GAGCCAGCTGAGCCGGGGTGACCCAGGTGCCGGCCTCCATCGCGTTGTCCGAGAACGGTTTACCGTGGCCTGACGCTTGCCCCAGTCAGGGGCCGACCCCGGCGCCTGGAAGGATCGCTATGCGACGACTGTTTGTTGGATTGGTGGTGTTGGCCATCGCGCTCGCGTGCAGTGACACGAGCGGCCCCGTGACGACACCCGTTCCTACCTCCCAGCTCCACATCGTGGCGCAGGGTGCCACCGCCCCGCCCTTGTACGCCGACAGCGTGAGCTTCTACGCCGTGTCGGGGCAGGACCGGGAAGTGCGGATGTATTACCAGGGGGCGACCCCGGGCGTCCCGGGCGAGGAGATCCTCCGGTTCAAGGTACCCGGCGACGGCTTGCTGCGCCGACCCGATGGTACGGCGTTCCAACCGGGCGACTCGATCCGGATCGTCGTGAAGGCGATCGATCCCACAAAGTTTCTGTTCGACTTCCAACCCAGCGGGCTCGAGTTCAGCCCAGATCACCCCGCCGAGTTGACGCTGCAATACCACAACGACGAGCACGACTACAACGGGGACGGCAGGGTCGACACAACCGATACCCGGATCCAGGGGCAGCTCGATGTCTGGCAGCGCCGTCCGCCGGACACGCTGTGGCACCGCCTCGGGGCGTCGAACTATGAGTCGTACGAGGAGCTCGATGTCAAGATTCCGCACTTCACCGACCACGCGATTGCGTGGTAGGGACCGGACGGGAGCCGTGGGGTGACCTCGCTCGCCGACGAGTCGGCGCTGCTGGCCCAGCTGCGCGAGCTGGCAGATCAGGGCCGGTACCGCGAAGTCCTGGACCGGCTGCGCGGTCTGCCAGTCGAGGCGCTCGAAGGGCGCACGGCGTTCGCGCTGCTCGCCGCTGAGGCCCACGGCCGGCAGGGCGACCACGCGGAAGGGCGACGCTGGGCGGAGCTCGCGCTGGTAGCGGCGCGCGCGCGTGGCGAGCGCCCGACCGAGCTGCGCGCGCTCAACCACCAGGGCGCGATCGCGCTGCGGGGGGGCGACGTGGACGAGGCCGAGCAACGGTTCGGCGACGCGCTGGATCTGGCGCGCGAGGTGCGGGACCATGCCGCGCAGGCCCGGTGCCTCAACAACCTCGGCATCATCGCCTCGCTCAGAGGCGACGCCGAGACGGCGCTCGCCAGCTACCAGTTGGCCCTCGCCGCCTATCAGCAGGCGGGGCTGGTCCGGGGGATGGCCGAAACGCATCACAACATCGGGATCAGCTGGCGGGAGCGACGGGACTACATGCGGGCGCTCCAGGCCGCGGAGCAAGCGGTGCGGCTCGCCACGGTCGCAGGCGACGAGAGCCTGGTCGGGCTGGCGTTCACCGGGCGCGCCGAGATCCACTTGTTGATAGGCGACGACGATCTCGCCGCTGTAGAGCTCGAGCGCGCGGCGGGGGCGTACCGGCGGGTGAACTTCGCGGCGGGGCTGCCTGAGGTCTGGCGCCTCCAGGCGGCGGTAGCCCGCGCCCGCAGCGACCTTCCCGGAGCCCTCCGCCTGTTGCGCCAGGCGGCCGAGCTTGCCACGATGCAGGCCAGCGCGGAGAGCCTCGCCGCCGTCGAGCGCGACCTTGGTGCGGCATTGCAGCTCGCCGGTGACCACTCTGGCGCTAAAGCCGCGCGCCAGCGGGCCCTCACGCTGTACCAGCGGCTCGGCGCGAAGAAGGCCGCTCAAGACCTCGCCGCACTGATCGTCGAGAGCTCCTAACGGACGCAAAGAAAAAGGCGGCGCCGCTGCGCCGCCTTTGACCGAAACCGGGGGGACGGGTCAGGGATGACTGCCGTCCGCACCCTCGTGGTTGTCGTCCCGGCCGTCCTCATTGTTGTCCTTGAAGCTCTCGAACGACTGCACGATGTTGCCTCGCACCAAACTCTCGTTCACGCCGTCCTTGGCGGCCGTGGCCGGATCGACGAGCGTGCCGCTGCTCCGGAACCAGCCGCTCAGGTCCAGACTCAGCGTCAGCTTCGCCGGCGTCCCTGCGGTCACCTCGACCGGTGGGTTGAACCTGAGCTCCTGCTCCACGTCCAAATCGCTCGTGTACGTGAAAGCGGCGCTGTTGAACGTGCCCTTCACCCGGATGCTGATCCCCGCGAAGTCCGGATGCGCCGCGAGAAAGGCTTGATCCGCCGCGTCGCCGCCGTCCGACGGCTTGTGAATCTGAAATCGCAGCTCGTCGAACGTCCCGGCAGGCACGGTGGCCTCGAACATGCGTTCGACGCTGCCGAGCGGTAGGTCGACGAGAATGGGTCCGGCCTGCAACTCGTCGCACCCGTCGCCCGCCTCGTTCATGTCGTTGGCTTCGTTCCCGTCGCTGGCTTCGGTCACGTCGTTGGTCTGGCTCGACTGGTCACCCGATCCGTCGCAACCGGACCGGTCGACGGGCTTCAGCTCCACTTTGCGCAGCACCAGCTCGACGCTGGTGACGGCGAGCGTGTTATTGCTGGCATCGGTGAACGTCTCGGAACCAGCGGCCGCGAGCGAGGCGGAGACGGCTTGACCGGTAGGAGCCGAGGGGGCCGTCGCAGTAGGCACGGTCGAGAGGGCGAGGCTGACCTTACCCGCGCCGCGGGGGCCGGCCCCGTCAGTGCAGGCGACCAGCGCGAACGTGGCCAAGATCACGAGAGCTTGGGCCCTTTGATTTCGCATGGGGTTCCTCCGAAACAGGGTGGACGGCTCGTTGCCATCCCCTAAGGCAGAACCCGTGCCCCGTCGACGACGCCGCCAGCGCTCGGGGAATCGCGTGTCGGCGGCGCGTGAGGTGGCTCAAAACGAGCCACGCTGGAGCATCATGTGACACGCCACGCCGAGCTTGGCGCTTTGCGACTTGTGTCCGACCCGGGGGCGTGTATGATGCTGATCCGATGGCGCAAGCGGTGACAGTCCAGCCGGGCGCGGCCGACCAGCGGTCGCTCGCCTCCCGAATGCGCGGCTGGAAAGACGACGCCTCGGGGCTCGAGCAGCGGCTCAAGGACCTCGAGACGATCGCGCGCAGCCTGCGGCGTCGCTGGTGGCTCGTGGGGCTCGGGCTGGCGCTCGGAATCACCGGGTGGGCATTCGGGGCCGTGCGCACGCGGCCCGGGACGATGGTGCTGGTGGGCGGGGGTGGACTCGTCCTCAACGCCCTACTCGGCATCATCAACGAGCGCGGCTGGTACCGCTGGTGGCTCATCTACGGGCTGGCCCTGTTGGACGTGCTGCTCGTGGGCGTGCTCGTCGTATGGTTCGGCCACGGCGGCTTCGCGGTGGCGTTCCTGATCGCGGTCCTCCCGTATGCGTTCGACCAGGGCCACACCGTCGGCAACTTCCTCGTGCTGACGGCGGCGCTGGCCTACCTCGGGGCGAGCTACCTGCACGACGCACTATACGGCGGTGCCGCCGGTGGCCTCACGGCGACGGGACTCGAGACCGTGGGACTCATCACGGTAGCGTGGGCGCTGAAGCAGATCCCGGCGACGCTGATCCGGCGGATCCGGGAGGCGCGAGACGTGATGGGCGAAGCGGAGCAGGGGCACCTCGCGGTGCGCGCGCCGGCGGAGGAGTCCGATGAGCTGGGGTTCCTCGAGAAGAGCTTCAACCGCATGCTCGGTGAGATCGGTGGGACCATCTCGACCGTGCAGCGCGAGGCGGATGAGGTCGCGGCGTTCGCGGAGCAGCTGGCGGCGTCCGCCGAGGAGCTGCACGCCACGTCGGAGACGGTCACGCACACCGCGCAGCAGCTCGCGCGGGACCTCGCCCAGCAGCGGGAGCTGGCGGAGGGGGCGCGGGGCGAGAGCGCCAAGGCCGCCGACCAGGCGGAGTCGCTGCGGGTGCGGGCCGAGTTGATGCAGGTGGACGCGGCGCGGCTCGTGGCGGCGGCGCAGCGGGGGCGGGAGCGGGTGGCGCGGGCGAGCCAGACGCTCCGTGCCGTGGGTGACGAGGTGCGTGCGACGGCGTCTACGGTGGCCGGGCTGTCGGGGATGTCCGAGCGGATCGGCGGGTTCGCGCAGACCATCGCCCGCATCGCCCGCCAGACGCACCTGCTCGCCCTCAACGCGGCGATCGAGGCCGCCCGCGCCGAGGAGCATGGGGAGGGATTCGCCGTCGTCGCGGACGAAGTCCGCTCGCTCGCGGGGGAGGCGGGGAAGTCGGCGCGGGAGGTCGCGGAGCTCGTCTCCGAGCTCCGCGCCGGGATCGACGCCGCCGCTCGGGCGATGCAGTCGGGGGAAGCGAAGGTGCGTGACATCGGCGCCGTCGCGGCCGAGGCCGACGGCGCCCTGCAGGAGCTGCATCAGGGCATCGAGCTCGTGGGCGACCTCGTGAACGCCACGGCGGAGGTGTCGCGCGGTCAGGCGCAGCGGCTCGCCGAGCTGGCCCAATCGCTGCAACAGGTCGCCGCGATCTCGAGCGGCTCCTCGCAGAGTGCCGACGGCGCGGCGGCAGCCACGCAGGCCCAGATCATCTCCATGGGCGACCTGACTGCGACCTCGCAGCAGCTCGCACAACTGGCGGAGCGCTTGCGTGCAAGCATCGCCCGCTTCTCCGTCCTGCGGCGGGACCCGGCGACGCGGGAGCCCCCGAGCACGCGCGCCGCGGCCGACTGATCACCCCGCCCGGGACACGCGAGCCGCGTCGGGTCCTTGGTCCCACATCCCCGCGTTAAGGGGTTGAAACGCGCGCAGGGTATCCCGGTACGGGGTGACGAGCAGATCGACGTACCGCTCGAGCGAAACGTCGAACGGAAAGCGACGGCGGAACTCGCCAGCGGTCACGCCGAGCATCGCCTTCAAGTGCCGGCCGAAGCTCTGCGGCGACGAGTAGTCGAGCCGGTAGGCCACGTCGGAGACGGACAGACCGGGGTTGAGGAAGAGATAGGCGGCGTGCAGCAGGCGCATGCCGGCGAGGTATGTCTTGGGCGACGGCAGACCGATCCGGTAGAAGCGCGACATCAGCGTGCTGGGGCAGATGCGCAGGTGACGGGCGAGGCCGCGCACGGTGGTGAGGACCGGGGCGAGGCGTGCCAGCGCCTCGAAGAACACGCGCACGTCTTCAGGCGCCTCGTCGAGCGCGGGCACAACGCGCGCCAGGATGCGGGCTGCTACGGGCGACGCGGGGTGGGCGAGCAGGTCGCGCAACCGGCGCCAGCCGGCGGCCTCGGTGCAGTCGACGGCCGTCCGGACCCCCGTCGCGCCGAGCCGCAACAGCGTCTCCGTGACCTCGCGGTCGTGACGCGACACGAGCGCGACGGCGGGGATCGCGGGAAACTCGCGCACGAAGCGGGCCACGCCAGGCAGCTCATCGTCACGGCAGCGGTGCACCGAGAGGACGAGGGCGTCCACCCGCTTGCGACGGGCCGCATGCAACGCGTCCCGCAGCGAGTTGGCGTGCAGCGTCGTGAAGCAGCCGTCGCCCGCGGCGTCCAATCGCGGGCGCTCGGTCGGGGGCAGGACGGTGCACACGGTCACCATACAGCGGAGATGATAGCCTTGCGCCATCAACGCTTGGTCAAGGTGCGTCGCGGCCGCGGCCGGCGGCGGCCGAGGCGAATGGACGGGCCTCAACGTCGCGTCAACGATCGGAGGAGCGGTTCTTGACCCTGCCTGAGACTCCCGACACCGGTGTATCCCGACGGAGGCGACGCGTGGCACTGCCGCTCGCGGCGATCGTTCTGATCCTCACCGTCGCCGGCGCGCTCTGGATCACGCGATTCGCATCCGAGGTGCGTCGGGACCCTGGGCTCGTCTACCGCGACCCCGGGACGTTGGACAGGCTGCTCAAACGCGGACACGACGCCGAGGCAGCGGGCGATCGGGGGACGGCGATCACGACCTATCGATTCGTGGTAGCGGTCGGCGCCGGCGGGGATTCGACCCTCGCTCGGTTCGTCGCGGCGGCGCGGGCGGGTCTGGCGCGGCTGGGGGAGCGGCCGTAGCAATTCTAGCGCAGTAGCCTTCGATACACCTCCAGGTCGCTCGCACTGAAGCACACCAACCGTATCAGCTCGACCGACAGTCGCCTTGCACGGCGTCGATCTTCGGCACGAGTACCCTCAGCCTCGTTTCACCTGCATCTGCCTGGCCTCCCGGCCTCCTAGCACCCCTCCCCAAGGAACCCTATTCTTAAGGCGAAACCAACGGGCGCCGCGTGCGGGGCTGCTCGCGGCCCGCTGGTGGATGGGGAGCGGGAGAGCGAGCGATGCCGAGCCGCGACCTGATCGAACGGGTCCGCAAGGCGCTGGGCGACCGCTACAACGTGATCACGGCGGTCGGCCGGGGTGGCAACGCGTGCATCTTCGGCGCCTACGACCAGGCCGGCCAGAAGGTCGCCATCAAGGTGCTCCACCCGGAGCTCGCGGTATCGGTCGCCGCCGACCGCTTCCTGCGCGAAATCCGCTACGCCTCCCAGCTCAATCATCCGCACATCGCGCGGCTGCTCGACTCGGGCGAGAGCGACTACCTGCTCTGGTTCGCCATGCCGTACCTGCCGGGCGAGACCCTGCGACAGGTGTTGCGGCGCGAAGGACGGCTCGCGGAGGACCGGGCCACGCGCGCCGCGTGCGAGACCCTCGACGCCCTGGACCACGCGCACCAGCACGGCATCGCGCACCGCGACATCAAGCCCGACAACATCGTGTTGTCGCCCGCCGGCGCGGTGCTCGTCGACTTGGGCATCGCCCGCGCCATCGCGACCTCGGGGGACGACCGCGTGACGCGCAGCGGATTCGTGGTGGGGACCGAAGAGTACATGAGCCCGGAGCAGGCGGCGGGGAGCCCGGACGTCGACGGTCGGACGGATCTCTATTCGCTCGGCATCGTGCTGTTCGAATCGCTGGCGGGGCGCCCGCCGTTCTCGTCGGTCAGTGCCGCCGCGGTCCTCGACATGCACCAGCACGAGAAGGCCCCGGATATCCGGAGCCTGCGGCGCGACATCCCCAAGCCGCTGTCGCTCGTGCTCGCGCGCGCGCTCGCCAAGTCGCGCGACGAGCGGTGGCAGACCGCCGCGGCAATGCGCGAGGCGCTGCTGCCGTTCACGCAGGGAGTGGGATGAGACACGGCGGGCGGGCGCTCCTACTCGGCGTGGTGCTGGCCGGGGGCTCGCCGGCGAGCGGGGCGGCGCAATGTGCCGATGGCTCCCCGCCGCCCTGCCACGTCCCACGTCGTGCGCTCGACAGCGCCCGGTACGTGATCCTGCCGTTCGCGCATCGCGAGGGGAGCCAGGCGACCGTGTTGGACGGCGCCGATTGCGCCGAGCTCATGAGCGAGGCGTTCGATCGCTGGCTGGATGTTCGGCTCGCCGACCGGACGCGGGTGCACGATGCACTCGCGCGCTGGGGCGCGCGAGCACCGTTCCGCATCGGGTTCGGCACCGGCCTCGCGATCGCGCGCGAGCTGGGCGCCGGGCGGCTGGTGATGGGACAGCTGTGGAGCTTCGCCGACACGCTGCACCTCACGGTGGGCGTGTACGACGCGGCGCGCGGCGGTCCGCCCCTCAAAGAAGCGAAGCAGCGGGTGCCGGCGGGCAGCGAGCGGGCCAGCGCGGCGTTCAACGCGCTCGCCGACTCGCTCGTCGCCGCGGACTTGGGCGCCGCCGCCGGCATGGGGGCCGACCAGACGCGCTCCACCCGCGCGCTGCACGCTTACATCCTGGGCCAGCGCGCGTTGTGGATCTGGGATCTCGGCGGTGCGGCGCGCCAGTTGCGGGCGGCCGTCGCGGCCGACTCGACCTTCGCGCACGCGTACGTGTCGCTCGGGCAGGCACTCCTCTGGGCCGCCGACTCGAGCGCGGAGGCGATGCGTGACCGCGCCGCCATCGCCCGGCGCGCCGGCGACCTGCTCGAGCGACTCGGGGCGACCGACCGGTCATTGCTGCTCGCGCAGCAGGCGATGTTCGAGCGGCGTTGGCCCGAGGCGTGCGCGCGCTACCAGGAAGCGCTGGCGCGGGATTCGCTGAATTTCGACGCGTGGTATGGGCTCGCGCAGTGCAACGCCGACGATCCGGTCGTGATTCGAGACCCCAGGGACAGCACGCGCTTCGTGTTTCGCGGGAGCTGGCACACGGCGACCGCGGCGTACCGGAAAGCTCTGTTGCTCGCGCCTTCGTTCAATTTCACGTTCGGAAGTCGGGCGCCGGAGCGACTAACGTCGATTCTCCTAGTACATCGCTTCTGGTGGCGCGGCGGCGACCTGGACCACGTCGCCTACTACGGCTTCCCGGAGGTCGAGGCGGAGACCCTGGCGTTCCATGCTTTCCCGGGTTCCGCCCCGCCGCAGCGCCGGCCAGCGACGCAGGAGGCGGCCCTGGCGCGAAACCGCCGCATCCTCAACGAAGTCACCAGCGCCTGGGTCGATGCGTTCCCCCGCGAACCGCGCGCGCACCGGGCGCTCGGAAGCGCCCTCGAAGCTTCCGGCGACATTCTGCCGACGGGATCCGGTCTTCGCTCCGCTCTGAGCGAGGTGCGCACGGCGCAGCGCGCCGACCGCGCCGTGAACGAGCGCGTGCGCGATGCCGTAACCGCCGTCCGGCTGCTCGTCAAGGTCGGGGACTTCGCCGCAGCGCGTCGACTGGCGGACTCTCTGTTACGAGTCGCGCCGCAGCGCGTCGCCGGGATGGCGGGGGTCGCCGTGTTGGTGGGCCGGCCGCACCTCGCAGCACAACTCGTGGCGCCGGAGGACCCCGAGACGATCGTCCATGGCAGTGTGGACAATCAGCCCGTTTCCATCCCTGTGTCGGCGACGAGCGCCGGACTCGCCTTGCTGGCCTACGCTGCCGCGGGCGCACCCCAAGACAGCATCGCGGCCTCCGAGCGCACAGTCGAGGAGCTCGTGGCGAGGCTACCGGCGACCAGCAGGCCTCGCGCGCGCAGCGCCCTGCTCGACGCCCCGGCCGAGCTCGTCTTCGACGAGATGGGGCTGCGGCCGGCGCACCGCACGACGCCTCCCGGACCCGACGGGACGATGGCGATGCAGTGGGCCTTGGCGCATCACGATACCGGATTCGTCCGCACTATGCTGCGGGAAACGCGGGAAGCGCACGCTGGCCTGCCCGCCAGCGAGGACTCACCGCCCGACGGCGTGTACACGGATGCACTACTCTACCTCGCCATCGGCGACACGGCCACGGCTGCGCAGACGCTCGACATCCCGCTCAACAATCTGCTGGGAATGCACAGTGCGCTGTTCGACTATCTGCCCCTCGTCGGGGCTTTCGTGCACATGATGGCGGTTCGGGCCGACCTCGCCGCCGCCCGGGGCGAGCGAGAGGTCGCCCGGCGCTGGTCGACGGCGGTGGTCGCGGTCTGGTCGGGAGCGGAGCCTGGACTGCAGCCGGTGGTGAGCAGAATGCGAGAGATAGCACGCGCGACTAGATGACGGCTGTCCCCCTTACGAGGAGGGCGTATGTGCAACGACACGACGCGGTCCTGGGTAGCCCGCCTCATTCCCCTCGGACCCCTAGCCGCCTTCGCTCTAACCGCGGCTGAGTGTCCATACGAAACACCACGGCCGACGGCGTTCACGAGGGATCAGGTGGGCACCGTCTCTTTCGACAGCATCCGAGCCTACGCCGCGAGGTTGCATTTCGACTCGGTGTTCGGGGCAGCCGACGTAAGGCTCGTGAATTTCACAACGGGCGTGATCGGCCCCGGCGGTGATTCGGCGTGGATCGAGCCGGAGAAGGGAGCTTGGGCCGTGGATTCCAACGAGCTCGCGGAAGGCCGGATCATCGCGCGCATTCGAACAAAAACCGTCCACAAACCGCAAGGCTATGGACCGAACTGGTGGACGTGGTGGTGGGTCTACCAGGACACCGCACGCAAGGCATGGCACGGGGTGCTCCTCTCCGACAGTATGCAAACGCGTGACACCGAACCCGTGTCCCGCGAATTCCACCGACTCGACGAGTGGAAGCAGTCGATCGCTCGCTGGAAGGGGAGCAAGTGGGGCACGTGCGATAACAGGAGTTGCTGCTCCGGCCCGTAGCGTCAGTGTAGCGCCCGGCTTGCCCCCGGGTGACTCAAGTGGCATTGTGCTAGCCACTTAGAGTCACCCATGCCCCCAGATCCGCTGTTCGACCGGCTGGCCCACGCCCTCGCGGGCCGCTACACCGTCGTGCGCGAGCTGGGCCGCGGCGGCATGGCCACCGTGTACCTCGCCACCGACGTGAAGCTCGGCCGGCGGGTGGCCATCAAGGTGCTGCCGCCCACGACACGCGCCTATCTCGGCAGCGGCCGGTTCCAGCGAGAGGTGTTGTTCGCCGCGCAGCTGTCCCACCCCCACATCGTGCCTCTGTTCGAAGCCGACGAAGCCGACGGGCTGCTCTTCTACGTGATGGAATACGTGGAGGGCGAATCGCTGCACGATCGGCTCGCACGCGATGGACCACTCGCCGTGGAGGAGGCAATCCGCATCGCCGCCGAAGTGGGCGACGCCCTGGAATACGCACACGAGACCGGGGTGATTCACCGCGACATCAAGCCCGGCAACATCCTGCTCTCCCGCGGCCACGCGATGGTCAGCGACTTCGGCATCGCCAAGGTCCTCGCCGAGGGCGGGACCACCGCGGACGGGGCTACGATGACTGGTACGGGGATCACAGTGGGCACCGCCGAGTACATGAGCCCGGAACAAGCGAGCGGGGAAAAGCGAATCGACGCGCGCTCGGACGTCTACGGGCTCGCGGCGGTGCTGTACGAGATGCTGGCAGGTGAGCCGCCGTTCACGGGCCCCAGCGCGCAGGCCATCGTCGCCCGGGTGCTGACCGATCCCCCGCGTCCGATCCACACGATCCGGCCCAACCTGCCCCTCCACATCGAACGGACGCTCACGGCGGGGCTCGCCAAGCTCGCGGCCGACCGGCCGCCGACCGCTCGCCGCTTCGTGGACATGTTGACCCATCCCACGGCGGAGCGGCGGTGGACGGTGCAGCGGCGATGGCAGATCGCCGCGCTGGCGGCAGTGTTGTTGGGTGGCGCCGCCATCGCGCTCGGCGTCGCCCGCCGCCATCCACCGGCGGCGCGGTCGCTGGCCGGCATGGTCCTGGTGCCGGGTGGCGCCTATCGGGTGAGCGGCACCAGACCCGGCGCGACGGCCGTGGAACTCGACTCTTTCTATATCGACTCGACGGAGGTGACGGTCGGCGCGTACGCCCCGTTTCTCCATGCCACACACGCGCCGGCACCGTGGACGCAACCGCCCCCGCCGACGTGGCCCGTGACCGGAGTGCTTTGGGCGGAGGCGCAAGCGTTCTGTCGGTGGCGTGATCCCGCGGCTCACCTCCCGACGGAAGCGGAGTGGGAGGCGGCGGCCGGGGGCTCGAGCGGCACCGCCTACCCGTGGGGGAACGGCTGGGAGCCGGGGCGCGCCAACGCGGCCGGGGCCACCGACAGCCTCAAGCCGGTCGGATCCTTCCCGCTCGGGCGCTCAGGCAACGGTGCGGTGGACCTGATCGGCAACGCCTGGGAGTGGGTGGCGGCCGAGACCGTCGGACCGAACGGCCAACTCATGCATGCGATCAAGGGCGGTGCGTTCGACACCCCGCCCAGGAACGCGGCGATCTCCTACCGGGGCTGGTTTCCGGAAGAGCGCCGCACGGTGTGGAAGACCGGGTTCCGATGCGCGCGGCGCGGTTAGAATTCATGTCACGATGAATCACTCGCCGTCCGCCCGCACGGCCGTCCGCCTGATCACCCCGTTTCTCGTCGCCGCGTGCCAGCCCCAAGCGCGACGCCTGCTGCTGCTCGACCTCGCGCTGTCGGATCCCGTCGTCCTGAACAGCACGGCCCGGCCGTGGGCGGACGCGGGGTACAACGTCCAGTACCGGCGCTTCTATCCGCACTTGACCCGCGCCGACCTCCCGCAGTTCCGCACGCTGGTGTGCCTCCTGGGCCGCGAGCCCGAGGCTGCGTCGGACGCCCTCACCGCCGGTGACGTGGCCCTGCTCGACGAATGGGTACGGCGTGGGGGCGTCGTGGTGCTGGGCTACGACGGTGACGGCGAGGGCTACCTCGACCGCTGGACGGCGAACCGTTGGCTCGCCTACGAAGGGGCGGGAATCTCGATTGGCGACCGCGTGCTGGAGGATACGACGGCCCGCGTCATGATGACCGGGCGGGCGCAGCCGTGGGCCGTTGCCCGTCCGGTGGGAGATGAGCCGCTGGGCTCGGCGTACGACCCGTTCCCGCTCGATCGCAACCACGTCGTCGTGGCGCGCGAGCCGACGCAGCTGCTCGCGCTCACCAGCCATCGGGCGTTCGTGCGCACGTCGCGGGCACCAGCGCCGCGCCCGGATGCCGGGATCGCGGCGGCGGTGCGGATCGGTGAAGGGCTGGTCGTGGTGATCAGCCGCCACGCCCTGGGGACGCTCGGGCCGCAGTACCGGCCATCGACCACGCCGTTCCTGGCCACGGGCCCGCTAGCCGATACGTACGCGTTTCTCAGGGCGGTGGCGCGCTGGACGCGCCGCCCCGCCGAGTGGGCACACGTGCCCCCCGCAACCCACCGCGCGTCGCTGGCGCTGCAGGACGCCCCGCTGCCTGTCGAGCTGCAACCGCCGCGGCTCGCCCCACCTCCCGGCGTGGACGCGATCGAGCTGCCGGCCGTCCCCGACAAGAAGTTCGCGCGCCCCGCGAATGTCCCCGATTGGCTGCGCCAGCAGGGCCTGCGCGTCTTGTGGACGCCCCTCTTGGCGATGCGGGAAGAGCAGCATGTCCCGCGGCCGCACGCCACGCTCGACTCGCTCGTCACCTTCCTCGACGTGGGCGGCTTCAACCTGCTCTCCGGCGACGCCTATCCCGAGGGGGCCGACTCGCTGCATGCCCGCTGGTGGGAGCGCGACGCCGTCCGGCGGGCCTGGAGCGATGCCGTCAGCCGGCTCGGCCCCACGAGCGTCGCCTGGATCCCCGCGTTCGATTATGGGGCGGCCCGGCTGCCGCCCGCCGACTCCTCGCGCGGCCCCCGCGGAGAAGCGCTGCCGGCTCCGTGCGTGCTCGACACGGCGCTATGGGTCGGGGGGTTCGCGCCTGCCGCCACGGCACTCGGGCGGCTCGCCGCGGAGCAACGGACCCTGGTGATCGCGCTCGGGTTCGACCTGGGCGATCCGCTCCGCGACCCGCCCCCGACATCGCCATCCCGTCCGCACGGACGCAGCTACGGCATGGGTCAGGAGTTCTGCGACGCAGCGTGGCGGCGCAGCCTGACGCATCTGGGCCACGGCGGCACCGAGCTCGACTCGCTGCCGTACGCCGCCCGCTACGCGACGCTGCGAGAGGCGGGCCTGTTGCCACTCTACTACCGAGCCCTGGAGGACGCGGTGGCAGAGCGCGCCGGTACCCTCCGGGACCGTATCCTCCGGCAGCGGCGCGATGTCTATTTCGCGTTCCGCCTTCCCCAGCCCCCGGCGGATTGGTTCTCGCTCGGCCTGCTCAAGGGCTTCGCGTTGCCCGACCGGCCCCTCCTCTTGTTCACACCCGAAGCCCAGACGCGCGACGTGCTCGGGTTGCTGCGGGAGCGGGGATTGAACACCGTGCACGCCATCGAGCTCGCGCCGGCGCTGCTGCGGACCCGTGACTGGGCGGGCCTGAAACGCACCGTGTTCGAGGAAAACGACGGCTTCTGGCTCCCCGGGGAAACGGGGGGGACGAAGACGCCGGGCCGACTCCCGGCCGACAGTCTGGTTCGCCTGTTGCGACGGCTGGCGCGCTGAGGCTTGCCCCGACCCTTCCAAGACCGATACCTTTCGCGCTGGGAGGCGGTAGGGCGTGATGGTCGCGGTGCGCCGGTCGGAGTGGCGCGCTGAGGAAAGTCCGAGCTCCAGAGGGCAGACTGCCAGGTAACGCCTGGGCGCCGCAAGGCGACGGAACGGGCCACAGAAAACAGACCGCCCTTTATCCAAGGGTAAGGGTGAAAAGGTGGGGTAAGAGCCCACCGCGCGCCTGGCAACAGGCGCGGCACGGTAACCCCCAGTCGGAGCAAGGCCAAGTAAGCAGCGAGACCCGGCCCGGGTCGTCCGAGCTGCGGGTAGGCCGCGTGAGGTGGCTGGCGACAGCCATCCCAGAGAGATGACCATCTGTCCGCCAACAGCGGATAAACAGAACTCGGCTTATGGCCCTACCGCCCGTCTCTCCATGACGTCGCCGTCCAAACCGTACCCCCCCCAATGGGAACAGGTAGCGGACCTGCGGGTCTTTCGCACGACCGCGCAGGAATGGGAAAAGCTGATCGGCTGGCGCGCCGACATGCGGAAGCGTGGCTGGAAGCTGCTGCGCGTCTCGAGCGAGGGAGCGGAAATGGTCGCCATCTTCGGCCGAACCAAGGCCGAGCGCGCTTCCATATGACACGTGCGTCGCTGGTGCTGGTGACGGCACTCGCCGCCCGGTGCGCGTCGCGTGGCGGGGTCACGGCGGCACCGCCCACGCCGACCTCCCCCGCCACCATGCCGCCCGTCGCAACCGGCCAGCCCGTCCCACCCGCCCCGGCCGCCCCACGACGCTCCGACGCTGTGCGCTACGGGCCGAGCGCCCTCCGCTACCTCGTGCACCGCCAGCTGCACGTCCAGCAGGGCCAGGCCGAGCGGCCCCAGGCGACGGACCTGGCAGCGCGCATCTTTCTGGCGGCCACGATCACAGGGCCGGCGGACTCGATCGGCTATCCCGCCACGTTCACGGTAGACTCGATCGTCCCCGATTCCGGCACCCCGCCGCCACTGGCCGACAACCTCAGCCGGGCCCGCAAGTTGGTCTTCAGCGGCCGCCTGTTGCCGCGCGGCGAGTTCGTCAACGGCGTGGCGTCGGACAGCGTGCTGGCACAATCCCTCGTTCAGTTCCTCGCGAATTTCCGGGACTTCATGCCGCGCCTGCCGCGCGATGGCCTGACGCCCGGTGTCGCCTGGACCGACACGTTGGAGGCGACTCAGAAGGGAGGGAGCTCCGAGGTGTCGCGGCGAGCCATCCTCCGCTCGACCGCCGCCGCGTGGGAGGACCACGCCGGCGCGCGCAGCCTGCGCCTCGAAGCGACCTCAACCTACCAGGTCGCGGGCACCGGCCAGAATGCAGGCCAGCCGTTCGACCTTTCGGGGTCCGGGAGTGCGACCGTGGTGTCCTTCATCGCCGCCGACGGACGCTATCTCGGCGGTGAATCGCGCGACTCGACCAGCCTGACCGTGCATCTGGCCGTGCAAGGCCTCGCCGTCCCCGTGACCCAGGTGACGCACACGACGGTAGCGGTGTTGCCGTAGTGGCAGGCGGTCAGGCGGTCCCGCCGATCGCGCTGCTCCTCCTGTCGCTCGTCAGCGGCGCCGCCGCGCAGGCGGTCCCCAATCGGACGACCCTGTATCTTCACCCGACCGACGTCACCGACGCGCGCGCACTGTGGGTCAATCCCGCGGGCCTCGCGCGGATGAAGGAGGCATCGGTCCACCTCGACCTGACGGTAGGGGATCCCGGTGCCGGCGGTCGGCTGCGTCAGGTGACCGCCGGCGTGAACTCGCGCGGCTTCTCGTTCGGCTACCAACGGGATCTACTCGACGGCGGGGTGCGCGGCCATATCTATCGCCTCGGCTTCGCGGGCGGCGAGCAGCGTCTCGCCGCCGGGGTCGCGACGGCGCTGTACCGCGGGGCACCGGGGTCGTCCGGGACGGGGTGGGACGTCGGGATCGTCTACGACCTGACCCCGACCCTCACGCTCGGTGCTGTGGCGGCGAACATCGGGCACCCGGTGGTGCGCGACTCCGTCTTGCGTGTGGTTTACACGCCGGGGGCGACGCTGCGACTGTTCAACCGGCGCGCGGCACTCTCGGCCGACGCGGGGATCACGACGAACGGCGTGGCAGGGTACGCCTTCGGCGTTGTGGGCGGGATCAGGGAGGGGACGCCGCTCCCGCTCCGCCTCCTGGCGCGCCTCGATACCGACCGTTCGCTGCGACGCCTGGGGTTCGCGTTCGGTCTTTCGGTGGGCGCGCAGGACCTGCTCGGCATCGTCGCCACCACCCCGGGCAACGTGGCACGGGTCGATGCCGCGAGCCTGTACGCTGTCTCCACGCGGCGCCTGACCCGCTAGCTACTGCCGGCGCAGCGGAGCGGCTGCGCTCGCGGAGTCCTCATTCAGCAGCTTCTCCACCCGCGGTACGATCGTATACAGGTCGCGGAACGAGAGGCGCCGAAACACCGTGTCCCGTCCTCCGTGCGGCAGCCACAGTACCAGACGGAACCGCAGGCCGGCGCGCACGTCGGCACCGAAACCGGCGCGCACCGCCTCCCGCGGGTAGGAGCGTACGCGGTGTGGAGAGACCACCGCCACCCTGCGATGCGACACGAGCAGGAGGGTGGTGTCCTCGGCGCCCGCGGGCGCGAAGACGTATTGCGCCACGTCGCCGGTCGCGAGGGCGCGCCGCCGCCGCAGCACCTGTGCCACGCTGTCGGGGATCGGAGCGGCGACCGAGAGCCGGGGTGGCTTGCCGAGCAGCGTGACCCCGGCCAGCCCTACGCCGGCGAACACCGCGAGCCCCACGAGAGACCGGATCACCACCGCGGGTACGCTGGTGCGCACGGGTACCGTTTCCCCGGCAGCGGCGGGCACCGCTTCGACGAGGGCCCGGCTCACGTCTTCCGCGGTCTGATAGCGCTCGGCGGGATCCTTCGCGAGCATGCGGTCGAGGGCGGCGGTGAGCGGCGCGGGCACGTCGCCCCGGTGGTCCCCGATCGGCGGGGGGTCCGCCGTCGCCTGCTTCATGAGGATCGACTGCGCCGATTCCCCATCGAACGGCGGTTCACCGGCGAGCATCTGGTACAGCAGGATGCCGAGCGAGTAGATGTCCGAGCGCGCGTCGAGCTTGTCTCCCGTGGCTTGCTCGGGGCTCATGTACTGGGGCGTCCCGACCACCATCCCCTCGGTCGTGAGCTGCGAGACGGATGCCTCCTGCGCGGCCTTGGCGATCCCGAAGTCGGTGACGAGCACATGGCCGCCCCGGTCGAGCAGAATGTTGTCGGGCTTCACGTCGCGGTGCACGACCCCGTAGTGATGCGCGTAGCCGAGGGCGTCGGCGACCTGGCGCGCGATCGTGGCGGCCTTCCGCACCGAGAGCCGCTTCTTCTTCTCGAGCAGCTGCCGGAGCGACGCGCCGTCGACGCACCGCATGACGATGTACAGGACTTCGTTCTGGTATCCCCCGACCTTGTAGATCGGCACGATGTGGGGGTGCTCGAGCCGGGCCACGGTGCGCGCTTCGCGCACGAACCGGACGGCGAGCGAGGGGGAGGGGGTGAGCCCCAAGTCCACGACTTTCACGGCGACGTCGCGGTGCTGGCGCTTTTCCCGCACACGGAACACCGCGGCGAACCCACCTTCGCCCAGCAGGGCGGCGACGGTAAATTCCTCTCCGAGGGCCTGTTGCAACCGCTGGCGCAATGTGGAGATATCGAGAGACATGGCGGACGCGAAACCTAGGAAAGCACGTGCCGCGGCGCTAGGGACCGCGGGGCTCGCGCTCGTCTGGGTGTTAGGTGTCTGGCCGCCGCCGCTCTGGTGGCGGGATCACTGGCCGCGGGAAACGGCCATGATGCGAGAGGCGGAACGTTCCAACGTTCCATCCGCCCATCCTACCGCCCTGAAAGACATCTCGCCGGTGCTGCAGCGCATGGTCATCATCGGAGAGGATTCGCGGTTTCGGACCCACCATGGCATCGACCCGGCCGAGATCGCCGACGCGGTCGGTGCGGACCGGGGCAAGGGGCCGGTGGGGACGCTCACGGCGGCGTGGCGGAACCGCGAGCGGCTGCGTGGCGCGAGCACGATCACACAGCAGCTCGCCAAGAACCTGTACCTCTCGTCGTCGCGCAATCCGCTGCGGAAGGTGAAGGAGGCGGTGACCGCGCTGCGCCTCGAGCTCGCGCTACCTAAGGATCGGATCCTTGAGCTCTACCTCGACGTCGCGGAATGGGGACAGGGCGTGTGGGGCGTGGATGCGGCGAGCCGCGCGTACTTCGGCGTGCCCCCCTCGCGACTCGACGAGACACAAGCGGCCGCGCTCGCCGCAACGCTCCCCCATCCTCGCACGTCGACGCCGACGCTGCGGCCCGAGCGCGTGCTGGCGCGACGCGACCTGATTCTCGCCCGGTACCACGGGGTCGAGGTATACATCCCGCCCGCTGAGGAGACGGACACGCTTCAGGGGCCGGCGATCACCTTGCCACCAGTCGACTCGCTGGGGATCGAAATGCCGACGCCGGGGGACACCGTAATCGATACGACGGCGGTGCGGAAAGACAGCCTCTAATCCACCAGTCGTAACGGCATCACGAGCGCCATATAGCTGGCGGGGTCATTCCAGCCGACCGGCTCCACGGTCGAAGCGCGCTCGGGGGCCTTGAAGGTGAGACGGACCTCGTCGGTCGGCATGTACTTGAGGATCTCGAGCAGGTACATCGCGTTGAACCCGATCTCGAGCGGCTCGCCCTCGTAGGTGACGGGGAGCTCGTCCTGTGCCTCGCCCAGGTCGGGTGTCTGGACCGAGAACTTCACCGCGCCGCCCGCGAAGGCCAGCCGAATCCGATGCGTCTGGTCGCTCGCCACCACGCTCATGCGGCGCAGCGCCGCCGCCATGGCGGCTTTGTCCACGGTCGCGGCCTTGTCGTTCTCGCGCGGGATGACCTGCTCGTAGTTGGGGTACGGCCCCTCGATCAGTCGCGAGAACACCAGCGTGCCGCCGGCGCGGAAACCAATGTGATTGTCGCTCTTGGCGACCTCGATGGCGTCCTCGGCCGCGAACAGGCGGCGGATCTGCTCCAGTGCCTTGGGGGGAACGATCAGGTCGGCGGTCGAGCCTCCCTTCGCGGGCACGTCCATCTTGGCGAGCCGGTGGCCGTTTGTCGCCACCATGCGCATCCGGTCGGGGCGCAGCTCCCAGAGCACGCCGTTCAGGATCGGGCGGCTCTCCTCGGTGGACGCCGCGAACGCCACGTGCCCGACGAGCTTGTGTACCACTCCGGCCGCCGCCTTCCAGGCGCCGTCGAACTTGACGGCGGGGAACGAGGGGAACTCTTCGCGGGGAAGGCCGAGCAGCTTGAACTTCGACCGGCCGCATTCGATGCTGACCCGGGCCTCGCCCGCAGCCGCGAACCGCACCGGGCCGGCGGGCAGCTCGCGCGCGATGTCCACCAGCTTCTTGGCCGGGAGGGTCACCGCCCCTTCCGCGTCCACCTCCGCCGGCACCGTGGTGCTCACCGCGATGTCGAGGTCCGTGCCCGACAGGCGGATGCCCTGCTTCGTCGCCTCGAGCAGGACGTTCGCGAGGACCGGCAGCGTCGTCTTGGCGGGGATCGCCGCCGCCACCGCGCCCAGGCCTTCTTGCAGCTGTTCCCGAGTGATCGTGAACTTCATCCGCCGTGCCGCCTCGTCTCTTGGTGGGTAAAGAATCTACTGCTGTACTATTATAGAACTACTAGTAGTAGTAGTAGAGGGCGGGGAAATGTGGGTGAATCGGGTTAACCCCAGGCCCCCCGGCAGGGGTAAGGCCGCTCGGCGCATCTGACCCAAGTGTTGGGACTGTTGGCATCCGGCAGCTTCCCCACGTTTTGCGCGCCTTCCCACACCGGCCAACACGTCGCTTCCCACATGTTGGCTAGAGTGCGGACAACTCCTGGCGGGCCATCTCGACGCGCTCCTTGAACGTGCGGTCGCGCACCATTTGCCGCTCCACCTTGTCGACGGAGTGGATCACGGTGGAATGGTCCCGTCCCCCGAACGCCTGACCGATCTCCACCAGCTGCATACCGAGCATGTCGCGCGCCAGATACATCGCGATCTGACGCGGGATGGTCAGCGTCTTGGTGCGGGCCTTGGAGCGCAGTCCCTCCGGCGTCACCCCCCAGCGACGGGCCACCACTTCCTGGACCCGATCGATGCTGGGCGTCGGCTGCGCGCCGTAGCTTGAGGCGTCCTCCTGACGGATCTTGTCCGAGAGCGCCTCACGCGCGAGCTCGATCGTCACCTCGCGATTCTTCAGGGAGGCGAACAGCAACAGCTTGATGATGCAGCCCTCGAGCTCCCGCACGCTCGTGCGCACGTGCTCGGCGATGAAGCGCAGGACGTCGTCCGGGATCGTGAGCTCGAGATGGTCTTGCTCCGCCTTCTTCCGCAAGATCGCGATGCGGTGCTCCAAGTCCGGGTGCCCGATGTCCGCCACCAGCCCCCACTCGAAGCGCGAGATCAGCCGATCCTCCAGCCCGGGGATCTCCTTGGGTGGGCGGTCGGACGTCAGGACGATCTGTTTGTGCCCTTCGAACAGGGCGTTGAACGTGTGGAAGAACTCTTCCTGCGTCATTTCCTTGCCTTCGAGGAAATGCACGTCGTCCACCAGGAAGAGGTCCACGTCGTTGCGGTAGCGACGTCGGAACTCCGACATCGTGCGCGCGTGGATCGACTCGATGACCTCGTTGATGAACTGCTCGGCGCCGAAATAATGCACGCGCGTCCCGGGGTACTTCTCGAGCACGGCGTGGGCGATCGCCTGCATCAGGTGCGTTTTGCCCAAGCCCGTCGCGCCGTAAATGAACAGCGGGTTGTAGGTCTTCCCGGGCGCTTCCCCCACGGCGTGCGCCGCGGCTGCCGCGAGCTCGTTCGACTTCCCGATGACGAAGCTGTGAAAGGTGTACCGCTCGTTGAGCGGAGTCGTCAGTACGGCGGTCTTGTCGGCGCCGCTCGCCGCGAGCTCGCGCGGGGCGACGAAGAAGTCCATCTGCGGGCGCTGCTGCCGATCCTCCTGCACGCGGAACACGACCGCCGTGGGGCGGCCGAACACGCGCTCGGCGGCGCGCGCCAGCACGCTGGCGTGCTTCTGCTCGTTCCACTCGACTGCGAATTGGTCGGGTGCCCCGACGATCAGGCGATCATCGTCGAGCGCAATCGGCACCGCGGGCTCGAGCCACGTGCGCACGGTCGCGTCGGGAAGTTCGCGCCGCGCCTCGTCAAGCAGCCGCCGCCAGGCTTCTTTAGTAGACTGCTCCATCCACGATGACGAAGAGGTGGGACGTGCTGCAAGGGCGGCCCGAAAGTACGGCTCATATGTGGAAAAGTCAACCTTGACCGGGCGCGCGACGGCGGTGTACGTTTCCCCGCCTCACGAGGGAAATTTATGGGTCCGACATATCGGCCGCGCAATCGGCGGCGCGTCAACAAGCACGGCTTCCGCGCACGGATGAAAACGGTCTGGGGGCGCGCCACGCTGTCCCGCCGGCGGAAGAAGGGACGCAAGCGTCTCGTGGTCCGCCTGCCGTCCAAGCACCGGAGTCGCTAACGGGTGAACCGTTCCCGCGCCGCGTGCGTCTCGCGCGCGGCTCGGATCTCACCGCCTGCTGGGATCAGGGGCGCCGGCTGCGTACTCCGCACCTCGATGTCGCCTGGCGCCCGAATCGAGCGGGCCACCCGCGGACGGGCGTCGTCGTCCCCCGCTTCCAGTTCACCGCAGTGGCCCGCAATCGCTTGCGGCGCCGCGTACGAGAGATTCTCAGACGCGACGCGCTCGCGTCCCTGCCCGCGGTCGATCTCGTGGTGCGCGCGAAGCGGATCGCGTACGCGGCTTCCTTTGCGGACCTGCGCGCCGAATTGACCGGCGTCGTGAGACGCATCACGTGAGCGTGGGGCGTTGGCCGCGGCGCGCCGTCATGACGTTGATTCGTGCATACCAAATGACGCTCTCGCATCTGGTGTTCACGCAGTGTCGTTTCACGCCGTCGTGCTCGCGGTACACGTTTGAAGCCGTCGAGCGCCACGGTGCGCTCAAGGGGAGCTGGCTCGGCCTGAAACGCATCCTGCGCTGCCATCCGCTGCACCGGGGCGGCTTCGATCCGGTGCCGTAAGAGCTAGACGCACAGGCGCACAGGCGCACAGGAGTTCCGTGGAACGACGCGTCATTCTGGCATTCCTTCTGATGCTCATCGTGCTGGTGCTGCCGGGCATCCTGTTCCCGCCGAAAAAGACGCCGGCCAAGCGCCCCGTCGGACGGGACAGCACCGGGACACCCTCACCGACGCCGGCGCCGGCGGCACCAGAGGCAGCCGTGCCGCCGCCGTCGAGCTTCCTGTGCCGCTCTGGTGCATTCGTCGCTCCATCCGAGACCATTTGGGTTGCTACGCCGCATGCCCGCTTCGGGTTCAGCCCCGCCGGGGCGCAGCTCGTGAGCGCGGAACTCCTTGACTACAAGTCGTTTGCACCGAGCGACTCGGAGCGACCGGTGCAGCTCGTGCCGGCGGGCCTGCCGCTCCTCGCCCACTGTCTCGTGGTCGGTCCCGACACGATCTCCCTCACGGACTGGCGCTTCACGCCGAACGTGCCGGCGCTGCGCGTCCAGCGCGACAGTGTGCCGCTGACGCTCACCGCCGAGCGCGGGGGCGCGCGGGTGGCCCTCACGTACGTGTTCTTCGTCGACGAGTACCGCTTCCAGGTGCGGGGTCACGTCACGGGGCTCGGGTCGGCGGGCGCAGTGCTGCTCGTGGGAATGGGCGACGGACTCCGTTCTGTCGAGGCGGACACCATGGATGATTTCCGTCACTTCGCCGTGGTGACCAAGGCCGCCAAGACGCAAAGCCTCGCGTTCCAGTCGCTCAAGCCGGGCGCGGTCAAGGTGCTCGACGGCCCGTTCGAGTGGGCCGGCTTCAAGTCGAAGTACTTCCTCGCGGCGGCGCTCGCGTTCGAGGAGAACCAACCGCGGTTCGGCGGCGGGATAGCGATCGGCGGGCCGGTGACGGTGACGACCTCGTCCTTTTTCAGCGGCCGCGCCGGAGTGGCGACGCGCACGACGCTCGCCCTCACCCTCCCCGTGCCTCCGGGCGGTGACTTCCGCTACGAGCTGTTTACCGGGCCGCTCGAGTACCGGCAGCTCGCTCGCCTCGACCACGACTTGGACGACGCGAACCCGTACGGGGGTGTGCTCCGGCCGCTGATCCAGCCGGTGTCGGTCCTCGTGGTCAACATCCTGATCTGGATGCACGACCGCCTCTCGCTCGCCTACGGGTGGGTGCTGGTCATCTTCGGGATCCTCGTGCGGGCGCTGCTCTGGCCGTTGAACCAGAAGGCGATGGAATCGAGCATCCGGATGCAAGCCGTGGCGCCGCTCATCAAGGAGACGCAGGAGCGCTACAAGAACGACCCGGAGCGGTTGCAACGCGAGATGATGCGGTTGTACAAAGAGCACAACGTTAACCCGGTCGGCGGGTGCCTGCCGATGCTGATTCCCCTGCCGGTGCTGTTCGCGCTGTTCTTCGTGTTCGCGAACACGATCGAGTTCCGCGGCGTCCCGTTCCTGTGGCTTCCCGATCTGTCGCGCGCCGACCCGTACTACATCATCCCCGCCATCATGGGGCTGTCGATGTTCGTCCTCTCCAAGGTGGGCCAGATCGGGGTGCCGCCGAACCCGCAGGCCAAGACGATGCTGTACTTCATGCCGGTGTTCATGACGCTGCTCCTGTTGCGGTTCGCGTCCGGCCTGAACCTCTACTACGCGGTGAGCAACATCTTCAGCATCCCGCAGCAGTATCTCATCGCCCGGCGGCGGCTGCGCGAGCAGGGGAAGCGCACCTAGCCGGAGGCAGGACGCGGGAGGCGGGAAGCATGCTCTCAGATCCCATCGTCGCGCTGGCGACGCCTCCCGGGCGCTCCGCCATCGCGGTCGTCCGCCTGTCGGGGACGGGCGCGTTCGACGTGGCGGCCCGCTGCCTCCGGCCGTTCCGCCCCGACCGCCCCCGCGCCGCGCTGCGCGCGCGCCTCGTGCACCCGACCACCGACGACCATGTCGACGACGTGGTCGCCGCCGCGTTTCCCGCGCCCCGCTCCTATACCGGCGAGGACGTCGTCGAGATCTCGACGCACGGCGGTCTGCTCGTCCCCGGAGAAGCGGTGGCGGCCCTGGTGGCGGCGGGCGCCCGCCCGGCGCAGCCGGGAGAGTTCACGCGTCGGGCAGTGCTCAATGGCAAGCTCGATCTGCTCCAGGCGGAGGCGACGGCGGACCTGATCGACGCCGGCGCGCCGGCCCAGCGCCGGCGCGCGCTGCGCCAGCTCGACCGCGGTCTCTCGGCCCGGCTCGAGGCGCTGCGCGGCGAGCTGCTGGAGCTCGAGGCGCTCATCGCGTACGACATCGATTTTCCGGAGGAGGACGAAGGTCCGGTGAGCCCGGCGCGCGTGACGGCGGCGTGGCGGGCGGTGCGGGATCGGATCGCGGCGCTTCTCGCCACCGCGCCCGAGGGGGAGCGTCTGCGCGAAGGCGCGCTGCTCGTGATCGCCGGGCGCCCCAACGCGGGCAAGTCGTCACTCTTCAACGCCCTGCTCGGCCAGGAGCGCGCGATCGTCACCGAGGTCCCGGGCACGACTCGCGATGCGATCGAGGCCTACGCAGTGATCGCCGGTTTCCCGTTCCGGCTGGTCGATACGGCGGGCCTGCGCGACAGCAACGATCGGGTCGAGAAGATCGGCATTGCAGTGGCTCGGCAGTATCTCGGCGCGGCCGACTTGGTGCTGTTCTGCCGGGATGCGGGATGCCCTAAAGGACTTCCTGACGGTCGCGAGATGGGGGATGCGGAGTCGGAGCGGTTCGTGGCCGCGTGCCACGCGCCTGTCGTGGAGGTGGTGACGAAGGTCGATCTCGCCGCCCATTCGCCTGACGGCCTCGGCGTGTCGGTCGTCACAGGAGACGGACTCCCCGCGCTGCGGGCGCGCCTCGCCGAGGCGGCCTTCGGCCGCCTGCTCGCGCTGGGCGACGTCGAGCCGGTGGTCACGCGGGCGCGCCACCGCACCGCGCTCGAGCGGGCCCTCGCCGAGGCGGAGGCGTTCTACGCCGCGCGCGAGCGTGGCGTGGACGCGGCGGCGGCGGCGACGCACCTGCGCGCCGCGGTCGGTGCGCTCGACGACCTGATCGGTGTGGTCACGCCCGACGACGTGCTGGATCGACTGTTCGCGAGTTTCTGCGTGGGGAAGTAGCGGTGCGCGCCGCTTGCCGACCGTCGGGGCGGGGCGCATGTTTTCAAGTCCCCCTCTCGCGGAGCGTCACGTGAATCGCCTCAGACTGTCCGCCGGCACCCTCGTGTTGGCGGCCCTCGCCGCTTCCTGCACGCATGACGCCCGACGCCTCGCAGGCCCAACCCGCGGCCCGACCTTCTCGAGCATCGCGTCGAGCAGCCAGGGCTCGCTCTGGACTGACGCCGACGACTATGTCGTCGAGTACGCCGGCTCGGGCGCGCAGCTCGCCGCGGCTGTCACGGCCGCCGGTGGTCACCTCGTGCGCATCCACCCGGAGATCGGCGTCGCGACCGTGGACCAGCTCACAGCGGACGGGGCGACGCGGCTGGCCAGCGCCGCCGCCGTTCGCAGCGTGACGCGGGACGTGCTGATGCAGCTCGTGCCACCGGTCGAGCAGGCGGGCTTCCAGCTGGCGGGCGACCCCGGAGTCGCCGACGCCTCCCCTGCGACCACCCTCGACCCTTCGCAGGCCATCCGGTTCGCGCAGTGGCAGTGGAACATGCGCGCCATCCATGCGGACCAGGCGTGGCCCACGGGGATCCAGGGACAGGGCGCGCGCGTCGCGATTCTCGATACCGGTATCGACGACACCCATCCCGAGCTCACGGGCTGCGTGGATCGGACCTTGAGCACGGCATTCGTGCCGAACCAGAACACCACCGGCGGATTTCCCGCGTGGGGCGACGACAACTTGCACGGCACCTGGGTCGCATCGCAGATCTGCACCAACGCCTTTGTGATCGCCAGCATCGCGCCGCAGGCCAGGCTGATCGCCGTCAAGGTGCTGTCGCGCACCGGCGGCGGCACGTTTGCCGGCATCATCGCGGGCGTCGTATATGCCGCCAACGTGGGCGTGAACGTGATCAACATGAGTCTCGGTGCCTACATTCCCCGCAACGTAGGCCGCCTCGGCCGGCTGAACGCGCTGCTCGCGAAGGTGGATAACTACGCCGCCTCCAAGGGCGCGCTGGTCGTGGCGGCGGCCGGCAACGATGGCGTGAACCTCGATTCGGATCGCGAGTCGATCGAGATCCCGGCCCAGAGCGGCTCGACGATGGGAATCAGCGCTACCGGACCGATCGGGCAGACGAACTTCGACCAGCTCGCCGTATACTCGAACTTCGGCCGATCGGCAGTGTCCGTGGCGGCACCGGGCGGCGGCGTGCGGCCGGACGGCAGCTTGGCGAGCGTACTCGATTTGGTCTCCGGGGCGTGCAGTCGCCAGACGCTCGACCCGAGGTTTGCAGGGTGCCGCAGCGGGATCGGTTACGTCTTTGCTGCCGGCACGAGCGGCGCCACTCCCCATGCCGCAGGCGTGGCGGCCCTGGTGAGCAGCCGGTTCGGGAATGCCCTGACCTCCGGCCAGCTGCGGACCCGGCTCGAGCAGTCAGCCGATGATCTCGGCAAGCCGGGTGTCGATCTCTTCTACAGCCATGGGCGGATCAACGCGTTCCGCGCCGTCACGCAATGACGGGGACCCCGCCGATGCGCGCTCCGGAGCGTTGGCTCGCCGCGCTTCGGATCGCGGTCGGCGTGTGGTTCGCAAAGGCTGTGTTCACGAAGCTCTCCGTCACGTTGCTGTGGGGCTTCCTCCCGGTCCCCATCGCGGCCGAGCGCTGGCAGCACGTGATGCCGATTTTGGTGGGGAAGTACGCCGAGGGGAACCCGGTGGGATTCTTCCGAAATTTCATGCAGCAGATTGTCATCGCGCACAGCGGTCTATTCGCTCAGCTGACCGCGTTCGGTGAGACGGCGGTCGGACTCGGGCTCGTGTTCGGCTGCCTCACGCTACTCGCCTCGGGGATCGGGCTCTTCCTGGTGGTGAACTACGGCCTCGCGGTAGCGTGGCAAGGCTCGGCCCAACAGGGATTCCACTACCTGCTGATCAGTACCCTGATCGTCATTTTCGCGACCCGCGCGGGACGGGTGTGGGGCGTAGACGGCTGGGTGCGTGCGCGGCACCCCGGCTCCTGGTTGGCGCGCCTGCCGCTCGGCTAGGGGATGTAGAGCAGGTCGTTAGGCCGCTCACCCACCGGAATGGTGCCCACGACCTTCCGCGAATCCGTATCGATCACCGACACTTGGTTGGAGCGTCCGTCGGCGGTGTAGAGCCGGTGCGCATCGGGCGACAGCGCGATGCCCCAGGGCCGTTTCCCGACCGAAATCGTGTCGATCACGTGCTGGGACATCAGATCGACGATGCTCACGGTTCCCGCGGCTCCTTCGGTGACGTAGGCGAGACGCCCGTCGGGCGTGAACACGATCCGCACCGGCTTGGTCTTGCCATCCCGGATGGAGAACTGTCCCAGCACCGAGTCGGTCGCGACCTCGAGGATCGTGACGTTGCCGCCGGCCTCGGCCGTCACGTAGGCCCGGCGCCCGTCCGGGGCGACGGCCACCGTCCGGGGGTTCTCGCCCACCGGGATCGTCTTGCGCAGCCGTCCAGTCGCCGCGTCGAGCGCGCTCACTGTGTTGCTCGTTTCCGCGGTCACGTACACCTTGGACCCGTCGGGCGAGACGGCGATTCCCTCCGGCTCCACGCCCACCGCGGTCGAGAACTTGATGCGGCCGGTCTTCACGTCCACACCCGAGGCGTGGGCGATCTCCTCGTTCGAGACGAAAAACGTCGCGCCGTCGGGGCTCAGGGCGACGAGCTCGGGATCCCGCCCGGCGGGGATGGTCCGGGTCATAGTCGCCCGGGTTACGTCGATCACCCCGACGGCATCGTCCTGGCCGAGGGCGACATAGACGGTGCGCCCGTCGGGGCTCAACGCCATGCCCCGTGGGCGCTTTCCGACTGGGATGGTGGCGGTCACCGTGTTCGTCCGGGGGGCGATGACGCTGATCGTGTTGCCCACCTCGTTCGAGACCCACAGCTGCGGGTCGCGCGCCGGCGCGAGTGATGCGCTCGCGAAGCAGAGCGGCGCCAGCACAGCGGCGCGGAGCAGCACAGTCCGGTCAATCATGGAAGATGGCCTGGTCGGCGTGAACCGCCCGGTCGAGCCCGCGGATCGAGTCCCGGCCGCGGATGTTGCGCAGGATTGCGCCCAGCAGGTCCGCGCCCGTCAGGTCCGCGTCCGTCAAGTCCGCGCCGGTCAGGTCGGCCCGCACCAGCAGCACCTTGCGAAGATTTGCCCCCGAGAGGTTGGCGCCGGTGAAATCGGCCCCGCTCGCGTCCGTGCGCATGACCCCCATTGACTGGTTGCCGGGGTCCGCGCCCAGGTTCGCGTTGCTGAGCGTGGCGCGGGCGAACCTGGCGTGGCTCATCGGCGAGATGATGCGGGCGCGGGTCAAGTCGGCGTCCGAGAAATCCGCGTCGTACGCAATGACGGCGAACAGGCTGGCGTCGCGCAGGATCGCGTGCCGCATGTCCACGCGGTACATCACGGAGGCGTCGAGCTGCGCGCCGCTGAAGTCCGCCTCTGTGGCGATCGCGTCGGAGAGCGTGACGGAGAAGAGCTGCGCCTTGGCGAGGCTGGTCTTCACGAGCCGGCAGCGGGACAGATTGGCGCGCTTGAAGTCGATGCCGCTCAAGTCGAGGCCCGAGAGGTCCTTGCCGCTGAAGTCGGCTGGGCCTTGCGCCGTGGCCGCCGCGAGGGCCGTGACGACCTGGTCGCGGGTGAGGTGTTCCTGAGCGGGAGCGGGCCCCGCCCCGGCGATCCCCGCGGCGAGGCTCGCTAGCGCCGCCCCCACCACCGCGCCGGTCACTGGCTCTTCTTGAGGTCTGACTCGCGGTGCGGCCGCCCCGGCTTCAGCCAACCGTCGCTCCGCGCCTTGACGTACTGGTACAGCTCCTTCACGGCCGCGGTGTCGAGCAGCACCTTCCACGACGGCATCCCCTTGTCGGGGCGCCCGTTCAGCACCGTGTACTCGAAGGAGTCCCGCGGATACGCCATCCCGCTCGTGCTCAACACCCACCGCAGATCGGGAGCGGTGGCGATCACGGGGTGCGCCGCATCCTCGCCGTGACAGCGGAAGCAATACACGTGGAACCACTTCCACCCCTGATAGATCGAATCCGACACCAGCAGGCTGTCACGCACCGTGTCCCGCGTCGGGGCAGCGGCGCCCGATGGCGTACCGTGCGGCGCGGACGGGGTGGGCGTCGCCGTCGCCCCCAGCTCGAGCAGCGGAACGCTGTACTCCTGCAGAATTGCGGTGATCTCACTCTTGCGGCGGTCGATCACGGAATCGAGCCGCGCCTTGAGCTCCTTGTCGCGGTGCCGCACCGCCATCGCCATGCTGAACGCGAACGGCATGCCCGACACGGGATCGGAGTCTGGGAGCGCCACCATCGTGAGCGCCGCCGGAGCGCGCTTGACCCAGTAGCCCGCCAGGGGTCCCCACACGATGGCCACGTCGATCGAGTCCTGCGCCACCGCGCGGATGATGTCTTCGGGGTGGTCGGCCTTGGGATCGGGGTTCAAGAAGTTGCCGAACCCGACGAGCCCGACGATGCCGCGTGAGCCCAGCGCGTGCGCCGGCGGCGTGTTGGTATAGTCGTAGCCGATGATGTTCACGCCGATCTTCAGGTGCTTCAAGATCGTGTCATCGAGCGAGCGCAACTTGAGACCGCGGTCGGCGCGGAACACGAAGTAGTAGGTCGAGCGGTAGTAGGGCTTCGTGGTCGCCACCGGGTCGAGACCCACCGGCGCCTGGATCATCACGTCGCAGAAGCCGCCCAGGATCGAGTTTCGCAGGACTCCGCGCCGGCTGGGCCACCAGTAGTTGATCACCCGAGCGTTCAAGTCTTGCGCGACGACGTGTGCGATCTTGTTCTCGAATCCCTGTTCCTGGTCGTTCGAAAAGGGGAGGTCGAACGGGTCGGCGCAGACCCTGAGCTCCTGGTCGGGGTGCGGCGCGCTTGCCATGAGGGCGACTGCGGCGGCACCGAGGAGCAGGGCGCTCGCGAGTTTGGCCCGAGTGGGAATCATCGTTCTCCTTGTTGGTCCGGCGAATGCAGCGTCGTTGTCGTGCAGATGCTACACCCGGTGCCGGAGCACGTTCGCTCCAGCACCGGGTGTCGAACTACGCCTTCACTGCCTTGCGACTAGAGCCCGAACACCAACAGCGTACCGCCGGCGTTCGAGATGTTGATGTAGTCGCCGAACGCACCGATCGCGCCCAGCGCCGCCGTAGGATCTTCCGTCCCGATCCCCAGCGCCACACCCGCACCTGCCCAACCGCCCACCCCCGACAGCACGGCGACGTACTGCTTGCCGTCCGGCCCGAGGTAGGTCATCGGGTTGCCGATGATGCCCGACGGACACTTGAAGCGCCACAGCTCGGTCCCGGTCGTGGCATCCACGGCCTTGAGCCAGCCTTCCATCGTGCCGTAGAACACGATCCCCGAGGCCGTGGCTAGTGCACCGCCATAGGCCGCGAGGTTTTCCTTGATCGACCACTTGATCTTCCCGACGGTCGGATCCCAGGCGATGAACGCGCCACGGTTGCCGCCCGGGCCCGGGAACATCCGCACGATCGCGCCCACGTAGGGCTGACCGGCCGAGTACTTCACCTCGACGCCCTCATAATCCATGCAGATGTTGTTGGTTGGGACGTAGAAGAGGTGAGTCTGCGGCGAGTACGCGGAGGGCTGTTGATCCTTGAAGCCGATGGCAGCCGGACAAATCCCCTCGGTATTCTTCTTCGAGGTGGTCCCGAACTGCGCGTTGCGAACCGGGACGCCCGTCGCGAGGTCGATCTTCGAGGCCCAGTTGACCGGCCCGAACGGCTCGGCGACAAGCACCTTGCCGGTGGTCCGATCGAGCGTGTAGCCGAAGCCGTTGCGGTCGAAGTGCACCAGCGCCTTCACCGGCTTCCCGCCGATCGTCAGGTCGACCAGGACGTTCTCGTTGACGCCGTCATAGTCCCACTCGTCGTGCGGCGTCATCTGGTACGCCCACTTCGCCTCCCCGTTGTCCGGGTTGCGGGCGAAGATCGTCATCGACCACTTGTTGTCACCGGGCCGCTGATCGGGGTTCCACGTGCCCGGGTTGCCCGAGCTGTAGTAGAACAGGTTCAGCTGCGGATCGTAGGAATACCAGCCCCACGTGGTTCCGCCGCCGTGCTGCCACTCGTCCCCCTGCCACGTCGACACACCCAGGTCCTTGCCCTTCATCGACGCGTAGTTGGAGTTCGGCTCGCCCACGATCTTTACGTCGGCGTCGGGACCGGTGGAGTAGGCACGCCATACTTCCTTCCCGGTGTTGACGTCGTACGCCGTCACCCGGCCGCGCACGCCGAACTCACCGCCCGAAATCCCCGCGATCACGATGTCCTTGATCACGATTGGAGCGTTGGTCATCGTGGAGCCGGTCTTGTAGTCGGCGTTCGGGACGCGCCACAGCTGCTTGCCGGTCTTCGCATCGAGTGCCAGCAGGTCGCCCGCCAGCAGCTCGATGAACAGCTTGCCGCTCGGATGGTAGGCGAGACCGCGGTTCACCAGGTCGCAGCACGCGATCGGCTTCGCCTCGGGCGGCTGGGGCGGCACATGCTTCCAGATCATCGGCGCGCCCGGCTTCGTCAGGTCGAGGGCGTACACGATGTTCGGGAACGCGCTGTGCACGTACATCACGTTGTTGAACACCAGCGGATTTCCCTCGTGGCCGTTCAGAACGCCGGTCGAGAACGTCCATGCGGCCTTGAGGCCCTTCACATTCGCCTTGTTGACCTGGGTGAGCGGACTGTAGCGCTGCAGGTCGTACGTCCGACCCGTCATGGTCCACTCGCCCGGACCTTGGGCGACGGCGGATGCTGCGAGCACCATCATGCTCGCCGCGATTCCGCCGGACAGCAGTTTGAAGCGGTTCATAGCTGACCTCATGTTGAGGATGAGGGTGGTGAGAAACGGTACATGCAACTTGCCTGTCAGTGTTGCTAACCCTCGTGGGCAAGGTCCGGGGGGGCCGCTTTCCCGACAGGCCACAGCAATCGTCGGAAAACCTCCAGCTAAGGATACTGCTAGAGATATGGGTTATATCCCCGGGTCCAGCGACTGTCAATCAGGCTGGAAAAGGCCTGCGTTTTCAGGGTGAAACAAGTGTCGCCCCGCGCCACACGCGCGCCCCGACCTGGCTGAAGCCCCCCTCATATACGGCGCCGCCGGGGCGGAGGATCGCCCGCACCCGCCCCGCCAGAGCCGCGGCCGTCCCCGCGTCCGCCACGATCCCGTAGACGGCGGGGCCCCAGGAGCTTTGGCCCACACCGATCGCCCCCCATCGGCGCAACTGTTCGACCAGCTCACCGGTCTCACCCGGGGCGAACACGCCCCCTTGGGCCGGCGCGAACCACCCCCCGATGATGCGTTGCACCGCCGTCAGCGCCGCCCCGAACGCCGCGAGGTCGGCCACGGCCAGCGCGGGCAGCAGCTGCATCAGCACGAGGTGTGCGACGTGCGCCACCTCGGTCGCCGGGGGCGGCGGCAGCCGCCCGAACGCCGCCGCCTCTTCGTCACCTGCGAGCCCGGACTTCCCGGCGGGGGTAACCACCACGCAGCGCCATGCCGCGGGCATCGGCAGCCGGGCGAGCAGTGGGGCCGGCGCCTCGTCGCCCGGTCTGCGGCCGCCTTCGAGCACAAACCCGCCCAACGCGAACGTCCAGGTCCCCACCGCCGACCGCCTGCCGCGGTCCACGGCGTGTGCCAGCGTCGTCACGTCGGTCGGCAGCCCGTACAGCTCGGCCGTGGCGCGCGCCACGGCAAGGGCGAGCTGCGTGCCCGAGCCGAGCCCCGCGTGGGGTGGGATGGTGCGGTGCAGGCAGAGATGGACGCGGGGTGGGATGCCGTGATGCGCGGCGAACCGCTGCGCGAAGGCCAGGGCCCGCGTCGCGTCCGGACCCTCTGCCCGGAGCTCGGGGGAGGGGCGCGCCTCGAGCAACAGCGACGGTGCTGGGACGGCGGCGCCGATGCCACCGAAGCGGCGCCCGAGATCGCCCCGCAGGTCGAGCACCCCGAAATGGAGGCGGGCCGGCGCCTCGACGAATACGGGAAGGCCGTCTTCGCTCACCGCGGTGCGGGCGCCGTCCGGACCGTCGGCGCGGTGCGCACATAGTCCGAGAGCAGCGCCATCGCCTCGCGCTCGCGCGGGCCCGCCGTCTTGTCCACGATCACCTGCAGCCGCGCGAGCTCGTCGCGGATCTGCTCGGCCGGCAGCAGATGGGTACGCGTGGCCAGGATCGCGGCCTCGAGCACCGCGTGGCGTGCCCGGTTGAAGCCCAGGAACTCACGCCGAAACCCCCGATGCACCACCGCGGTCACCACGCGGGCTCGCGGCGGTGTGGCGTCGAGCGAGCGCACCTCCACCTCCCGCCACGAGCACACGGCCTCGAGCACGACGCCGCGCACGGCCGTCGCCGGCGCTGCCGGAAACTGCACCGTGGCGATCGCGCCTTGCGCGAACAGCATGACGTCGTCCGTCAGGTTCACGACGGCGGCCCGGGTATCGCGCAGATTCTGGAAGGTGGTGGTCTCGAGAAACGGTTTGATGACGATCTCCTGCTCGCCCCACTCGACGCCCATCGGCGCGAAGTTGGGCGTCCCGGCGACGTCGAGCGTCGTGAGGATCGACTCGATGATCACCGGACAACTGCGGCGGGCGGCGGCACGAACTCCCGTGGCGGCGCGGGCGCGCGCGCGCTCCCGCCGTCGGCCCCGTCGGCTCGATTCGGGAGCGGGTGCGCCGGCGTGGCGGCCCCGTGCAGGAAGCGATCGAGTAGGCGATAGCCGTGCTCGGTCAGCACCGATTCCGGATGAAACTGCAGGCCGATCACTGGGTGCCGCACGTGCGCGACCGCCATGATCTCCCCGTCGTCGGCGGTGGCCGTGACGGCGAGCACCGGCGGCACGCCGTTGCGGGCGATGGCGAGCGAGTGGTAGCGGGCCGCCTGGAACGGGTTCGGCAGTCCGGCGAAGATGCCGCGGCCGTCGTGCTGGACGCGGGACGCCTTGCCGTGCACCGGCCGCCCCGCCCGCACGATGGCGGCGCCGTAGGCGGCGCCGATACACTGATGGCCCAGGCACACGCCGAGGATGGGCGTCGTAGCCCCGAAGCGGCGCACCACATCCGTCGAGATTCCGGCCTCGCCGGGCGAGCACGGGCCCGGGGAGATGATGATGTGCGAGGGTCGGAGCTGCTCGATCTCCTCGTACGACGTCGCGTCATGGCGTCGTATCACCGTCTCCTCTCCCAGCTCCCTTACATAGCGCGCCAGGTTGTGCACGAACGAGTCGTAGTTGTCGATGAGCAGTATCATGGCTCGAGGGCGGCGATCAGGCCGCGGGCCTTGTCGAGCGTCTCCCGGTACTCCTGCGCGGGGTCGGAATCGGCGACGATGCCGCCGCCGGCCTGAAAATACACGTCGCGGCCGACCACCAGACAGGTGCGGATGACGATGCTCGTGTCCAGCGCCCCGGTGACGCTCACGTAGCCGATCGAGCCGCAGTACACGGCACGCTGCGTCGGCTCGAGCTCGGCGATGATCTGCATCGCCCGTACCTTGGGCGCGCCGGTGATGGAGCCGCCGGGAAACGCCGCGCGCAACAGGTCGAGCCCGTCGTGCTCGGGCGCGAGCTCGCCCACGACGGTCGACACGAGGTGGTGGACGGTCTGGTAGTGCTCGAGCGCGAACAATTCGGGTACGCGCACGGTGCCGGGCTGGCATACCCGCGACAGGTCGTTCCGCAGCAGGTCCACGATCATCACGTTCTCTGCCATGTCCTTGTCGCTCTCGGCGAGCGCGAGGGCGAGTGCCGCGTCGTGCTCCGGGCCGACCCCGCGCGGCCGCGTGCCCTTGATGGGGCGCGTCTCCACTCGGCGGCCGTCGTCGACCCGCAGGAACCGCTCGGGGGATGAGCTCGCCATGACGACGTCGCCGAAATCAAGGAATCCGGCGAAGGGGGCCGGGTTGCGCTGCCGCAGGCGGCGGTACAGCTCGAACGGGGTCCCCGCGAGCGGCGCCTGGAGTCGCTGCGACAGGTTCGCCTGAAAGATGTCGCCGGCGTATACGTACTCGATGACCCGCGCGACGGCGTCGAGGTAGCCCTCGGGGGTGAAGTTGGAGCGGACGCCGGGCAAATCGGGGACGGGGTACGAGGGCGCAGCTGGGCGGTCCGGACGGCGGGGGGCTCCCGGAGCGACTGCGTATTCTTGTCGCGCAGCCGCCCGCTCGCGCCGCGCCGTCCCCTGCTCGGGGATCCCCGTCGAAATCACCCACGCCCGCTCCGTCTGGTGGTCCCAGGCGATGACCCAGTCGTACAGGCCCAGCATCACGTCCGGGATCGCGAGGTCGTCATAGCGGGTCCGTGGCACGCGCTCGAGCTGAGCGCCCCAATCGTAGCCCACGTAGCCCGCCGCCCCGCCCTGAAACGGCGGGATGCCGGGCACCGGCTCCGCGGCGAACGGCTCGAGGATCGCGCCGACGCGGGCTACGGGGTCCGCGGCAACCCGGGTCCAGCGGCCGCCGCCGAGCTGCTGGGTGAGCGCGCCCTTCGAGCGCACCACCGTTGCCGGGTCCGCCGCGAGGAACGAGTGGCGGCCGACCTGCTCCGGATGCGTGGCGCTGTCGAGAAACACGACGAACGGTAGGTCGGCCAACTGGGCGCACGTCTCGACGGGATCGGGGACCGGGACCAGCTCTTCCACGAGCGGCGCCGTCTCGCTCACGCGCCGCCCTTCGCCTTGCGACGCTCGCGGGAGCGTCTGGACCGCTGCGTGAGGCGCACGTGCTCGGGGCCACGGTCGTCCGGCGGCGTGAGGTAGCCCCACTCGAGCGCCCCCTCCTGGCGGTAGTTCTTGCCGAGTGCGAGAGCGAGCCGCGCTTTCATCAGCTCGCGGCCGAGGTAGAACGCGTGGGTCGCCTCGTCGACGCCGAGCTGCGCGAAGATCTCCTGGATGTCCGTGCCCCGGACGAAGACCTCGTCGTTGAAAACGGTGATGACCTCGCGATCCGCGAAGATGCGGAAGTTTGGGTCGGTCACGCGGGCCTGCAGCTCGCGCAGCTCGGCTTCCGGGTACGCGCGGATCGTGGGATCCTTGAGGGTGACGAGCCGGTCGTCCACCCCTTTGGGGAGCGTCTGGCGGGCGACGGCGTGGTGCATGAGGCGCCGCGCGATGTCCACTTCACGCACGACGCCCCGGGCCCAGGGGATCACCTCGGTCGTGAGAACGGCGCGCACTCCCAGTTCCTCGCACATCGCGATCAGCAGGGCGTTCACGCCGGTCGTGTCTGCGGCGGTGAGCTCGGTGATGTTGCCGATGCCCATGAACAGCGGTGCCAGCGGGTGTCGGCGGCGCACCTCGGCGAAGCGTCCGAGCGAGGCGAAGAATCCGAAGCCGATCGGCTCGATCACCGGGTCGATCAGGTACGACACACCCCAGCGCTCGAGCGCGGCGATGGTCGGCTCGAGCGTCTCGAGACCCTGGCCGAAGTCGGGGATCACGACCACGCGCGTGGCCGTGCCCGTGAAGTCCCGCGCGACGTCGAGATTGGATCGATTGATGGACAGCACGAGCTCGGCGCCCGCCGCCACGGCCGTGCGGATCTCGCCTGCGTCGAAGGAGTCGACGCTCACCCGCATCCCCGCGTCGACCAGCTCCCGCACCGTGTCCGCAAGTCCCGGGAACTCGCGTCCCGGGGTGCAGCCGATGTCGATCACGTCGGCGCCGCTCGCCCGATAGTGGTCGGCCTCCCGGCGCAGCGCCGCGCGCTCCAGGCGCGGTGCGTTGTTCACCTCCGCCACGATCTCGATGGCGTACGCGCCGTAGTCCCGCGCCGCCGCCGCGCGGCCGAAATACTCGGGGATCTGGTGCAGGTCCTTCGGCCCCTTTTCGACGCGCACGCCCCCCCCCGCCCGCTCCGCGATCACCGCGGCGTCTCCCTCGCACAGGCCCGGGATCAGCACGAGGTCCGTGCCGGCGGGCACCACCAGGAAGCGCGCGATCCACGGCGTCGTCATCAGCGCGGCCACGGTGATCTTCATGACCGCGACGTCGTACGCGAATGCCGGCGCCATCTCGCCGAGCGTGCGACGCAGCGCCGGCTCGGCAAGCTTGCCCGTGACGAACAGCACGCGGCGCGGTGCGGCTTCCTCCGGGGCAGCCGTCACCGCGGGTCGCCCGACCGCACGAACTTGTTCGGCGTTCCTTCGAGGGCCCCGCCCGTGGGGCGCCACAGCACGACCTCCTCGAGCTTGCGCGCCAGCTCGAAGTCCTTGTCGGTGATCCCGCCCGCCGCGTGGTTCTGGAGCTTCACGATCACCCTGCCCCACGTGACCGACAGGTCCGGATGATGGTAGGCCGCCTCGGAGAAGTAGCCGATCGCGTTCACCAGCATCAGCGTGGTCGGCCAGCCGTCCGTCTTGTAGGTCCGCCGGATCCAGCCGTCTTCATACCACCACCCCGGTAACTCCTTCAGCTTCTGCTCGATCTGCGCCTCGTTGTACGTCGGGTCTTTCTGCGCCATACACATCTCCTTGTTCGGGGGCTAGACCACGCCCCCGCCGTTGATCATCAGCATCTGACCGGTGACGTAGGAAGCCGCATCCGAAGCGAGATAGACCGCTGCGTATGCCACGTCCTGCGCGCTGCCCCAGCGGCCCAGCGGTATCGATCGCGTGATCCGCTCCTTCACCGTCGGGTCGAGGGATTCACCGTACGCGGTCTCGATCCAGCCGGGCCCGAGTACGTTCACGCGGATGTGCGGCGCCACCGAGCGGGCCAGGGCGCGGCTGAACGAATACACTCCGCCTTTGGCGGCGCAGAACACCTCGGCGTATCCGCCCTTCGCACCGCCCCCGAGCACGTGGTCCCACGACACGTTCAGGATCACGCCGCCCGCCGGCTGCGCCCGCATCAGGGCGACCGCCTTCCAAGAGGCGACCACCGTGCCGCGGAGATCCACGGCGAGTAGCCGGTCGAGCTTTTCGACCCAGGTGAGCCGCGACGCTTCCCCTGTAAGGATGTCGGCGCCGGCGTTGTTCACCCACACGTCCACCCGGCCGAACGCGTCGCGGGCGCGGGTGGCCAGCGTTTCGAGGGCTGGCTCGTCCGCCACGTCGACGGAGTAGAGCTCGACCCGGCGGCCGTGCCCGCGCACCCGCTCGGCGGTGTCGTCGGCGCCGCGGCGGTTGGCGCGATAGGTGAGAGCCAGGTCGGCACCGGCCTCGGCGCACGCGAGCGCGATGGCACGGCCGATGCCGCTCGAGGCCCCGGTGATGAGCACCACTTTTCCGGCGAGCGTCGGGCCGGCCGCGCCGTGCGCCGCCCCCGCCCCCTCCTGCGGCGCCGCCTGCACCGCTCCCTCCGGCTGTCGTTTTGACATCAGGTCTCCGGAAGCCTAACCTATCGGCGAGTTTGGGACCCCCACAAGGGAGCCGCCGCACATGCAGTTGCTGGTCAGCGTTGCCGATGCGTCCGAAGCGCGAGCCGCGCTGCTCGGCGGCGCGGACGTGATCGATGCGAAAGATCCGCGGGACGGCGCCCTGGGCGCGGTGCGGGTCGAGCTGCTGGGCGCGCTGCGCAGCGCCATCGGCGCGGGTCGTCCCTTGAGCGCGGCGCTCGGGGACCGGGGCCCGGCCGTGTCGGTGGAGCGCCGCGCCCGCGCCGCCGCGCGCGTCGGAGCGGCGTTCGTGAAGCTGGGATTTCGCGGTGCCGCTGCCGTGTCACAGGCGCCGCGGCGTGCAGCGGCCGCACGGCGCGGCGCGGGCGCGCGCACCGGCCTGGTCCTGGTCGGCTATGCCGACTGGCGGCGCGCGCGCGCCATCGAACCCGCTGCGCTGCTCGCGCTGGCGGTGGAGACCGACGCGGTGGGTGTGCTGCTCGACACCATGGTGAAAGATGCGGGTCTATTCACGCTGCTCGAGCCCGAGGTGGTCGGGGCGTGGGTCGGCGCGGCGCACGGCGCCGGCTTATTCGCCTGTCTGGCGGGGAGCCTCCGCGGAGCGGACTTCGCCACGGCGTGCGCGCTCGGCGCCGACGTGGTCGGGGTACGGGGCGCGGCGTGCGTCGGCGGCAGGACAGGGCGTGTGTCCCGCGCGCGTGTGACGGCGCTGTCAGCCCTGGCGCGCTCGGCGCCCCTGGCGGCCGCGGCCCTCGTCTAGCGCGACATCGAGCTGCCCGAGGTCGTCGGCCGTGACGATGAAATGCTCCACTGCCGGCGGCAGGGTGCGGAGAAACAGGGAATCGACGAGCTTGCGCGGGTCGCCCCCCGCCGGCTTGATCAGGACGATGCGGCGGGCCCCCAGCATCCCGGCGAGCCAGGCGGCGATCGAGTCGCTCGTGATCTCCCAGGTGTGGGGGAGCGGGTCGGCGGCGCGGACCCAGCGGTACGGCGCGAGGACCGGGAGGCGCCCGGCCTGCCGTGCCGCGACGATCTCCGCCTGCTGCTCGACGAGCACGGCACCCGGCAGGCGAGCGGTCAGGACGTGCGCATACTGATCCATCCCGAGCACGGCCATCCAGTGCGCCGCGTCTTCGCCGATCTTGATGCGGCGGAACATGGTGCGGACGGCATCGGCGAACGGTCCGCCCCCCGGCACGATGACGAGCCGGCGCCGCGGGCTGAATGCGGTAAGGGCCTCCGTGACGAGATCGAACGCCCCGGCTTTGCTGAGCAGTCCGCCTCCGACCTTGACGACGGTGTGGATGACCTGTGTTTCGTCCGTCACGAGGTCACCGTCTCTCGAGCGAGCTCTGCGGCGAGCAGGAGCGCGACCGCCGCCGCGGGCGCGTGACGGGCGGCGGGGCCGAGCGCGGCCGAAAGATGGGTGACCCGCAGGGCGGCGCGCCGGGCCGCTTCCGCGGCGAGGAAATCTCCCAGGCCCGTGACGACTGCGAGCTCGAGGGCGGGGTGGCGCCGCCGGGCGCGGCCGACGGCCTCGGCGATACGGGTGACCTGGGCGTCCCACAACGCCTCCGCAATGGCGTCGATCGCGGCCTCATCGAGGATCTCACGATCGCCGCACACCACGCGCGCGAGGCGCTCTCCGGCGAGCTCTCGCGCCGCCGCTCGCCCGTCCGGCGTGGCCACGGTGTAGTCAGCCGGCGCGAGCTGCCGCCGCCACACGTGGACGTCGCCCGCGAGCGCGAACCCCTCCGCCGACACGCCGGTGGCCCTGCCCCCGAGCGGGACGTGGGCAGCGATGGCCTCGGCCGGCGTCCGCAGCGCTCCGGTGTATACGAGCTCCCCTTCGCGCAGCCGCTCAGGGTCCGTGCGGCCGAGGGCGGCCGGTACGCCGCCCGCGATCGGGATGATATCGGTGGTCGTGGAGCCGACGTCGATCAGAATGCAATCGGGGAAGCTCCGGGCCACGAGGCGCGCCGCGGCCGCCCAGTTGGCGGCGGCTACCGCGAGCGGCTCGCGGCGTGCGTCGTCCGCCGTGAGCCAGCGCCCCTGGACCGCGTACACTCGCACCAGCCCGTCGGGAAACGCGCGGGTGGCAGCGTCGACGACGAACGCCACGCCGTCGCGCTTGGTCCGAAAGATCTGCGACAGCTCCGCGGTCATGGTGACCGCGTGAGCGTCCGCCGGCGTCCCGCCCACCTCCCCGGCGAGGCGGGCGAGCAGCGGCGCGAGCGCGGCGGGATCGCGCTGGATTTCGTACGGCACCGCTCGAACGGCCACGACGCGGGTCCCGGCGACGCGCACCGCCTTCGTGTTCACGCCGCCGATATCCCACCCGAGCACCCCCTTCATACGCGGGGACTCCGGAGGACGCTGCCGTGCGCGTAATCCCCGTGCTCGATCTCCAGGCGGGTCGCGCGGTGCTGGCGCGGGGCGGCGTGCGGGGGGGCTACGAGCCCGTCGAGTCGGTGCTGGTGGCTGCGATGGCCGTGGGAGACGCGGTCGCGCTCGCGCGCGCGTTCCGCGAGCGGCTCGGCTGCGACGAGTGCTACGTCGCGGATCTCGACGCAATCACGGGCGGCCAGCCGCACCGCGCCCTGGTGCGGACCCTCGTCGACGGTGGCTGTCGGTTGCTCGTCGACTGGGGCGTCGCCGGTCCGGCGAGTGCGGCGGCACTCCTCGCAGAGGGCGCTGCGCGGGTCGTCGTGGGGCTGGAGACGCTGCCCACCCTCGGTGCCCTGGAAGCGATCGCCGGCGCGATCGGCCCTGAGCGGATCGTGTTCAGCCTCGACCTGCGCGACGGGCAGCCCGTGCTCGCGCCGGGGGCGCCCCATCGCGGCTCGCCGCTCGAGCTGGCGCACGCGGCCGTGGCCGCCGGCGCGGCGGCGCTGCTCGTGCTCGATCTCGCTCGCGTCGGGGCACGGCACGGCCCGGATCTGGGGTTGGTGGACGCCGTGCGCGGTGCCGTGCCGGAGGTCGAGCTCCTGGTCGGCGGCGGCGTGCGGGGGCGCGAGGATCTCGAACGGCTCGTGGACGCGGGGTGCGACGCGGCGTTGCTCGCCACGGCGCTGCACGACGGCCGAGTGGGACGCGGGGATCTCGACGCCGTACGGCGTCGCGGGCCGGCATCGCTCGAGGACAGGCGTCACTCGAGCGACTCGCGGTAGGTCGCGGACTGGCCGAAGTTCTCTTCGACCTCGACTTCGATGGCCCGCAGCTCCACTCCGGGGGAGGGCGTGAGCTCCCGGCTCACGCGCCCCGCGAGATACTGTGCCAGCATTTCGACCGTCGTGTTCGGGATGGGGAGCAGAGCGCAATCGCCCTTGGGGAAGACGTAGCGGGGCCTGCCGTTGACGGCGACCGCCACGCTGTCGCCGTCTTCCCGGACCTGGATCTTCGGATTCTGGAGCGGCAGCAGCACCTTGTGATCGATCTCGTCGGTGAGGCGCTTCATCAGTTGTTTCAGCTCGGAGAAATCCACGACGTAGTGCGCCTCGGGATCGAGGCCGCCTTCGACCACGACGTGCGTGCGGTAGTTGTGACCGTGCAGCGTCTCGCAGCGGTGCCCCGGGAACGTGATGAAGTGCGCGGAGGCGAAGACGTGGTTGTCCTTCGTCACGGCGACCCGGAACACCTTACGCGCGGCCATCACGCCTCCCCCAACCGCCCTCGAGCAGGACCACGCAGATCGCGGCGCCGGTGAGATCGGCGGTGGCGCCGGGGTTCCTCGCATTGCGTTTGTCGCGCAGCGCGCCATCGAGGGCGGCGATCGCCGCGCGCCCCGCGGGTGTGCGCACGCCCCCGGCATCGATCACCTCCCGCGCCCGCTGCTGCACGCGGACCGCTTCCTCGGGGCCGAGCTTGCGCGCGATGTGGGTGTCGGGCCAGCCCGCGAGCAGCGTGAGATACGTCTCGACGACCGCATCGCTCCAGGAAAGGCCGGCGGCGAGCCCGCGTCGCAGGACCGGCGCAGCGGCGTCGAACGTCGTCTGGAAATCGGTGGCGTACTCGCGCGCGATCGCATCCCGCGGGGCCGCGAGGGCCATCGCGTCACGCAGCGTCACGGTTGGCGGACCGGCGACGTCCTGCTCCGGCGAGCGGCCCAGGCCGGCGGGCCGTGCCTGGCGGATGGCGGCGTATGCCTCCCGCGCGTCTGCCACCGTGGTCTCGCCCAGCGTCGTGGCGACGCTCGCCCGCAGCGCGGCATCGTCGGGGGACGACAGCAGGGCGGCCCGGGCGAGCGGGGCGAGCAGCAGGATCAGACCGAGGTTCGTGTTGGACGGCACCCAGCGGGCGGTGGCTTCCACCGCGGCGCGGATCGTGGCGCCGAGCGGGCGCTCTCCCGCGGCGGCGAGTGCCGGGCCGATCGCCACCGCGCTCGCGAGGAAGTCCTCGTACGTCGCATCGTGGAAGCGGGCGAGCGGGGACACGTTGCCGGGTTTCGGGGCGCTCGCCTCGAGCAGGCAGGCGAGCTGCGCCGCGGCGGCGACTTCGGCCGCGCGGGCGGTCGGGCTCACGCGGACGTCAGGCGTCCGAGGAGATGCTCGACGATCGTTGCCGCGACGTCGACGGACGTCGCTTCCTGCAGGCCGCGCCATCCGGGGATTCCGTTTACCTCGACGACATAGTCCGTGCCGTCCCGCGCCGGGAGCAGGTCGACGCCTGCGTAATCGGCGCCGACGGCCCGGGCGGCGCGGAGCGCCAGATCCGTGCGCTCCACCGAGAGCGTGGTCGCCTGCGCCCGCCCGCCGCGCGCCAGGTTCGTCTTCCAGCCGGCCGCGCTGCGCTCGATCGCGCCGACCACGCGGCCGCCCACCACGAAGGCCCGCACGTCGCACCCGTCGTGATCGACGGCACGCTGCACATAATATACCCCCCGGATCGTCTCCAGCGTGCGAAACACCCGGAACGCCATCTCTTCAGTCGTCACGCGCACCATCCCGAGCCCCATCGAGCCGAACAGCGGTTTCACGATCACGTCCTGCAGCTGGCGGAACGCCGCCAACCCTGCGTCCGGGCTTTCGCACACGATGGTTTCGGGAACCGCGAGCCCCGCCTGCGCGAGGAGGGCGGTGGTCCACAGCTTGTCCACCGTGCGCTCGATCGCGCGTGGGGAGTTGATGACGGGGACGCCCTGCTCCTCGAGCGCGTGCAGCGTGTCCACCCGGAAGATGATCTGCTCGAGGGAGCCTGCAGGGATGATGCGCGCCAGCACAGCGTCGCAGGCGCCCAGGTCGGTCTCGCCGGCGGCAAACCCCGGTGCCGCACCGCCGAGCCGCGCCACCAGCGCCTCGTAGGGAAGGACCCGCCCCTCATGGCCCCGCGCGGCGAGCGCGCGGCAGAGCTCGTCGGTGTGCCAGCCCTGCCGCGCGGCGAGAATCGCGATGCGCACGCCGGCTAATTCGTCTTCTGGCCGATCAGGACGGTCACACCGCCCGTGGCGAAGTTGGCTAGGTCCGCCGCCGCCGCCTTGAATCCGGCCGTCGCGATCCCTTTCTCGAGCGCCGCGCGGGACTCGAACCGCAGATCGGCCATGCGATACAGCGCCGGTCGCTGACCGTCGATGGTCGCCGGGAACTTCACCAATTCCACGCGCGTGACCCCGATCTCCTGCGCATGCGATGCGAACAGCGGCACGTGCTTCTCGGCGTAGTACTTTTCGAACGCCGTCGTGTCCTTCGGCTGGTTGTACAGCACGACCACCGCCCACTGTACGACCGGCGCTTGCTGCGGTTGCTGCGACGCCGGCTTGGAGCAGGCGGCCGCGAGGGCGAGGGCGGCGAGGCTCAGCAACGGACGCTGCTGCATGGAAATCTCTCCTTGGTGGGGAGTGGGTGAGGGCGCGACGCGTCAGCTCTCAACGAGCGACGCGCGCAGCACCTCGGGGTTGAGGTGACCCGCGTGGTACGTCTTTCCGCTCTGGACGCTCGTCAGCCACACCTCCGCGGGGCTGAAGAGCAGCGGGTCGATCTTGTAGAAGTCTCCGCCGTACCGCTGGAAGATGTCGGAGAACGGCGTGCCGTAGTCCTTCGAGGCCGAGGCGGGAATTTTCGGCACGAGCTCGGCGAGCTCCGCGTCCTCGGCGTTCACGGTGTAGCGCGCCCGCCCGCCGTACAGGATGCAGTCATTGGTGCGGCCGATGCCGCGCAGGTCGTTCTTCGCCACCGGCGGGACCGGCGCCGTACCGATCCCGCTCACGATCTTCGTTAAGTCGAATCCCAGCGTGTCCATCTTGTGCAGGCCGGTCTCCAGGATGCGGGCCGTGATCTGTACGCCGCCGGCGAGGCTCGCCGTCGGCGCCACGACGAAGGTGAGCTGTGCCGGGGCCAGCCCCGCCTTCGCGCCCACCCAGGCGGCTACGGCCTCCGTTGGGGCGCTCCGCGTCTCGAGCACCAGCACCCCGCGCCGCGCGGTTTCGGCGTAGCCGAGCCTGGCGAACAACTCGCGCTCCACTCGGGCGTGCGCGCGCAGCGGCCCCGAGCCCATCGCGAAATACTTGTCCACCTGGATCGCCCACCCCGCGTACTGCGACGCCATGCAGCTCACCGCCGGATGATCGGTCCAGACGTGCACGCCGGGCCACGCCTCGCCACCGATCAGCACCGGTGTGTAATCGACGTGCCCGAGGCCGCCCATACAGATCTCCGCGAGCGCGAGCCCCGCCGCGTAGCCTCCCGGCGCCGCGATGCCGGCGTCGATGACGCGCGCCCCGCCAGGCAGCGTTCGCGCCACGACGCGCATCGCCTCGGCGTGCGTCGCCATCCGGTCCGCGATCTCCCAGGCGCGCTCGTTCAGGCCCAGCGGCTCCGCGCTCATTCCGCCACCCATTGCAGGATCTCGCCCTTGCCGAGCTCGGCCAGGTCGCCCGAATAGCGTTCGTACCGACCCGTGATCTGCGGGTCTCCCATCGCGAGCCCGTAGCGGGTGCGCAGGTAGCGGAACAGCAGCGGGAGGTGCGGCGGACGGTAGGTGCAAGCGTAGCGGAACGTCGCCGGGCGGTCGATCGCGCCGAGCGCGACGATCGAGCCGCGCTTGAGGAAGCGGCCCGCGCCCGCGGCGGCCCGGCCGAACACCAGCACCGTCCCGGCGATCATCCCTCTCCCCGCCTGCGGTCCCGCGTCACCCGTCACCACGATCAGCCCGCGCCGCGCAGCGGCGCCCGCCTGGGCGCCCGCGCCGCCCCGAATGACGATCTCTCCACCCGTCATGCCGCGGGCGGCTCCCGGGAGCGCACCGCCCGCATTCTCCCCGGCGCTCCCATGCACGTCGATGCGGCCGCCCGCCATCGCGCGGCCGAGGTCGCGCCCCACGCTGCCGTCGACGACCAGATCGCCCCCGGCCATGCCGGCACCGATGCCCTCGACCTTCGTCAGGTCGCCGGCGATGCGCAGCGTGGCCGAGCGCTCGCCCGTCACCGTGAAGAAGTCACCCAATCGCGCGCGCCGCCCCCCGTGCGTCACGGGCAACTGCCCGATGTCGCGGGCGCCGAGTGATGCGAAACGGTCGGCCGCGATGCAGTCCGCGACGAGCGGGCGCGTCGGGGCGGTGGCGAGCGTCAGCACCACGGCGTCGCTCATGCCAGAATCTTCCGGAGATGAAAGTGATGCGGCCCCAGCTTGCCGCCGTAGTTCCCCGCCGTGATCGCCACGACGCCGGGTCGGCACGCGGCGCGGATCCCGACGCGCATCGCCGCCTCGATCGCTGGGGCGTCGGTGCCGTCGAGCACGATCTCGAGCACGCTGTTGACCCCCACTGGGACCTGTGACGCGGTGATCGCGCGCAGCGTGGGGTCGAAGGGGTCGTTCGTCGTGGCAATCATGTTCTTGTAGCGCTTCGAGCCGACCTTGCTCCCACTCCGCACCACGCCGCCGGGGAACGGGAGGATCACCCCCGGCAAGTTCGTCATGGCGACGACGGCGGCCTCGGCTGCGGCGAGCGCCGCGTCGGCGTTTTCCGCGAGGATCAGAAAATTCCCGCCCCCGACCCCCTTCTGCATGCCGAACGTCTCCTCGACCAGGAACTCTCCCTCCATGACGGGCAGACGCCAGTAGCGCTTGCCCCCGATCACCTTGCTCGCCTGGAATCCGTCGCCGAACACCCGAAGCGCCTTGCCCACCGCCAGCCGGTCGGGCGCCAGCGTGAGGCCGTCGAAGCAGGCCGTGGTGGGGCAGGTGAGCACCGTCTGGCCGATCCGGACGATCAGCTGCTCTGGGAGGCTTTCCTTGTCCAGCGTCAGAAACAGTACGCTCACGCCCGGCCGCCCGTCGGGGGTCTCGTCCCCGGTGAGCTCACGCTCGATCCCCGCCTCGCACTTGCAGCCGATCACCGATGTGGCGAAGCCCGTGAGCTTGACGGCGGCCTCTCTCGCCCACTTCGCGTTCCGCCCGGTGATGATCAGCCGCGCGACCCGCATCGTGAACGCTTCGGCGAATGTGTCCTCGATGGTCACGCCCTCGATCTTCACGCCACCGGCTCCGCGCCGTAGTTCGCGAACGCCACGCAGGCGTAGTCGTCGAAGAAGCGTTGCAGGTCGCGCGTGACGGCGGGATCGTATTCGGGTCGCACCACGAGCCGCCGCCCCGCGGGCGCCCGCCGCAGCTGGCCGTCCTCCACCACGACGGCGCCCCCTTTGATCACGTGCCGCGGCGTCGCGAACATCTGCGCGCGGTCCGGGTCGTTGGCGTAGATGCTCACGTCGGCGTCCGCGCCCGTGCCCAGGTGCCCTTTGTTCTTCAGGCCGAGCAGGCGCGCCGGGCCCGCGCGCGTGACGACCGCGATCTCGGAGAGCGTGTATTCGCGCGCCAGCCCGTCGCGCAGGGCGCTCCCCGCGAGCATTTTTTGGTTCACCCGCTTCAGCTGCTCGTCGCGATACGCCCGGTCCATCAGCAGCCGGATGAGCCGCGGGTACGAGAGAAACGAGCCGCCATTCGGGTGATCGGTCGAGAGCACGACCCGCCAGGGATCGCGCGCCAGCAGGAACAACTCCAACCCGACCGCCCACTGCAGCGCCGCCACCGCGGCCGTCTCCTTGTACGAGTACGGGACGATCCCGCATCCGGTCTCGAGCTCGATATCCAGGTTCACCCACTTGCGTCCCGTGCTCGCGTGCAGCAGGTACTCGACGGGACTGTCGGCGGTGACCGTCGTCGCAGGACCGAACATCACCTGGCCGACGTCCACGCTCACTTCCGGATGCGCGTTCACGTGCTCGATCACGTGTCGCGCGGCCGACGTCCACCCTTTCCCCCGCTCCCCGCCATAGCTGTGGAACTGGAGATGCGTGAAGTGCGCGCGCTGCCCGGCCAGCGCGCGCATGGTCGCGAGCGTGGTCGCAACGTTCCCCGGCTGGCCCAGGTTGTTGCAGTGGATGTGCACCGGGTGCGGCAGCCCGAGGGTGTTGGCGGCGCCGGCCAGCGCCTCGAGGATCTTGCGCGGTGTCACGCTGCTCGACCCGACCGGATCATCGATCCCGCTCACGTTGCGCTCGGCGCCCCCGGTCTTCCAGCGCGCGACGCCTCCCGGGTTCACGAGCTTGATCGCATAGGCCCGCGTCACGCCGAGGAGCCATGCGGCGTACTCGCGCGCGCGTGTCGACTCGCCCGCCGCGAGCTGGCGCAGCAGGTAGTCGTCGTTGCCGAGCAGCACGAAACAGCCCGCATCGATGATCGGCGTGTCGTCCAGCTCGGCGTGGGCTTGCCGGGCCGCGAGCGGGGCGACCGCCGCCTCCATCACGGTGGTGTAACCGAGCCCGGCGTAGCGGTACCCGGTGGTGAACGTGCTCGGAATCGTGCCGCCCGTCCCTGAGCGAGCCGTGGCCCCGTCGGCGAGACGCGGCGCGGGCACGGGATCCGCGACGTGCTCTTCCGGAAGCAGCCGGCGGCCCTGGTTGACGCTCGAACCGGCGATGTGCGCGTGGATATCGACGCCGCCCGGCATCACGATCATGCCCCGGGCGTCCAGTCGTGGGGCGCTGGCGGGAAGGTCGGCGACGATGCGGTCACCCTCGATGCACACGTCGCGCACCTGGCCGTCCACGCCGTTCGCGGGATCGTACACCGTGCCGCCGCTGACGCGGAGCTGCGGAGCAGCGCTCAAGCGCCGAGCCGCTCGCGCAACGAGCGCAGCGCGCCAGCCGCCGTGGGTGGGCCGGCGAGCGGGGGTCGCAGCGGCAGGGGGACGTCGTCCATCCGGAACGCCATGCCCCCCTCGTGGATTCCGGCGACGCCCGTGTCCACGGCCACGGCGGGCTGGAACGTCGCGGTGCTCGCCCGCGGCCCGATGGCGACGCTCGGCAACCCCGCCAGCCCTCTGACCAGCGGCTCGGGGATGCTCGCCGGCGAGCCGATCACGAGTGCGGCGTCGATCTCACCGGTCGCGAGCAGCGCCGCCGCGCCGGCATGGGGCCGGTAGGTCGGAAACCCGGGTGCAAAGTCCACCGCGAACGGAAACCCCGTCTGCCAGGTGACCACCGCGTCCGCGCCCGAGCGGTTTCCTCCGCCGCGCAGCACGACCAGCGCGCAGCGGGTAGGTCCGTTGAGGGCCTGCGCGAGGGTCACGAGCGCCTCGGCGCGGTCCGGGTCGCCCGGGGCGGTGCCCGGCTCTCCGTCCGCGACGAGCGTCACGTAGCGGCCCTCGCTCATCCGGCGAGCGAGCTCGGGCGAGCCACGAAACCGGGCTTCGTCGCTCGCCACCCGGCCCTGCACCGTCGCGCGCATGACGCCGAGCGCGTCGACTTCGTCGCCCACGGCGATCGCGACGCGCGCGTCGGCGTCGGCGGGCCCGCGGCCGGCGCCCACGTCCACGGCGATCACCGTACGGCTGGCGCGGCCTCGCGGCGTCGCGAGACCCCGGGGCTCGACCGCGTAGCGGGCGGCGAAGCGCGGGTAGCGTTCGGCCGGGTCGACTCCCCAAAACACGATCACATCGGCCCGCTGACGGATCTCGCCCAGTGTGGCTCCGGCGCGGCCGCGCCGTTGGGCTGCGAGCACCCCGGCGGCGGCCGCGCCGGTCAGGCTGTCGAGCATGGCGCTCAGACGATCGCTCAGCGCCACGGCCTCGCGCTGCGCTTCGCACGACAGGTCGGCGGCGAGATAGACGAGCGGGCGTTTCGCGGCCTCCAGGGTCCGCGCTGCTTCGCCGAGCGCCTGCTCGAGCGACGTCGTGCGGCCGTTCACGCGGGCGTCCTGCGGGATCCGTCCGTCGCCGAACCAGGCGGTGCCCAGCGCGCATGCGTTCCGAGTTTCGGCGATGCGATCCTGCTTCACGACGACGGCGATGTCGTCGCAGGCGCACCCGCAGCCGAGGCAGGTGACGTGCTCCACGGTTCTGGCGGCGGGGCTCATGCGATCCGCCGCTCGCGCGCTTCGATCTCGTGGTACACCGAGCGAGCCCGGCGCACGAGCGCCGTGTGACAGGCGGCTGGGTTCGGGGCGTGAGCGAAGACGGTGCATACCGGGTGCCCCCGGCCGATCCGTTGACCGGGCGAGGGGATGTCGCGTACGCTCTCGTCCTCGAGCCAGCCGCTCGTGTCGCCGATCACGACGTTGCGCCGCGCATAGACAATCGCCTTGCCGATCACGGCTGTCCGCCGGTGCAGCGGAGCGTCCGGCAACTCGCCGGCGCAGGCGCGCGCGTGAGTCTCGAAGATCCCAAGACCGTGCGCTCGCTCGACCAGCTCGAGGGCGGCCGTGTATCGCGGATTCACCTCGAGCGGGTACGGCACGCCACCGCGCACCACGAAGTCGATCCCGTTGACTCCCACGAGGCGGAACTCGCGGGTCACCGCAGCGGCGATCCGGCCGGCGATGTCGACCAGGCGGGCGTCCGCCCCGCCCAGGATGTTCCCGCAATACCGGAAGGAGCCGGCGCCGAACGCCCGCTCGCCTGCCAGGAGGCCCGAGACACCGAGCGGCACCGCGCGCCGCCCGTCGGCCGCGAATACGATCGAGCCGGGCACGCCCGCGATCCACTGTTGCAGATAGTTCCCGACCGGGACCCGCCGGCCCCGCCACCGCGTAATCCCGCTGCCGCCGCCCGAGGCACGCGGTTTCAAGAGCCAGCGAGTCCTTGCCGGCGTGCGGGGAGCGCTGAGGCGGACCGCCGGCGCCGGGAGCCCCTGGGCGGTGAGCGCGCGGGCGAGTCGCACGGGGTCTCGCACGCGCCGCAGCACGGCGGGCGGGTTGCCCCACAATGCGCCGCGGCGCGCCAGCGCGCCCACCGCGTCGGGATGGTTCTCGAAGCTCGCCACGTAGCAGACCGCCTCGCAGGCGACGCCGCGCGCGGCCCGCAGCGCGGCGGGCACGCTGAAGCGATCGCCCCCTTGGTCCACCGTTCGCGCGACCAGCACCGCCCGGGCGCACGCGCGCAGATCGAGATCCCCGAACCCATCCACCGCGATCACCTCATATCCCGCCCGCGCGGCCGATTCGGCGAAGCCGCGGGTCGACACGCCCGCGATGAGCACGCGCGTCGGCATCATTCGAGCCCGAGGCGCCGCCGCGCTTGCTCGCGGGAAATCACGTACAGATGATCCAGCACCGTCCCCCGCGCCTCGCGCAGGCCGAGTGCCGTGACGAGCTCGCGGTGCCGACCGCCCGACAGCCCGTCAGCGATGAGCGCGGCGCCCTGCGCGCCTTGCTTGGCCTGCGCCGCGAATCCCTCGAGCAGCCGCACGGGGGAGATACCTTCGAGTCGTTGGGTGATGGCCCGGCGCACTCCCTCCACCCGCGCCAGCCGTCCCGACAGCACGATCTCGCGCGGTGCCGGCACACTGGCGCGCAGGAACCGCGCCGCTTTCACGGCGCCCTCGACGAAGGCGTCTAGCGCGATCTGCTCGCGGGCCGTGCGGGGGTTGCCGAGCGCGTCGGGGGACGCGGGCCCGCCGTCCCACCCGGCGACCGCTGCCGCGCCGCCGCCGAACAGCAGCGACTTGGATACGGAGCCGGCGAGAAAGGCGACTTCCCCGTCGAGCGCGCCGGGCGCGCGAAAGCCGAGCGGACCGGCCGATCCTCCGACGCCGTCCACGATCTGTCCCTCGGCCACGGCGAGCGCCGCCGTGAACGCGCCCCCGAGCTCGAGCAGCAGCAGCGACACGTCGCGCAGCGACCGGCCGCTGCGGCGCGACTGCTCCTCGATGGCCAGTGCCGCCGCGCAGACCTTGTCGGCCGTGCCCATGTCCACGCGATTCACCTTGCGATGCGCCGGCACCGAGGGCAGGTGGATCACGCCCGGCGTGAAGAAGACGGGCAGCCCCGAGTTGCCGAGCGCCCGGGCCAGGGCCCGCAGACCGCCGATCCCCCCGGGCTCCCCCTCCGCGGCGAGGAAGGCGAGCCGCAGGTCCTCCTCGGTCGCCTGTCGCGCGGGGGTGAGCGGGAGACCGTAGCCGGACGGACCGGCGATGCAGTCGAGGGGCCCCGCCGCCGCCAACAGACCCACAAACCCGGCGGGGTCCGCGAGGGCCTCGGCGGTGGGGATGGAGCGGTCCAGGAACACGCTGCCATGCTCGAGCCCGCACAGGTCGATGGTGAGCGTCCCCGGGTCGATCCCGATCACGCGGGGCATGCGCCCTACTTGGGCTTCGCGCTCAACTCCCGCGCGACGTCGGCGATCGTCTCGGCGTCCAGCACGAGGTCGTTGCGCTCGAACAGGCGCGCGATGCACGCCTTGTGCAGTTTCATCTTCAGGTTGCCGATGGCGAGCGCCCCGAAACACCGCACGCCGTCCTTGGTGACGCCGTCGTCCATCACGTCGAGGCCTTCGATCCCGAGCGGGGGGACGGCGTTCACGTCGGCGACCACCTTGAGGCCGGGCCGGTTGGCCCACGCCTGCTTCGGCACGAGCATGACGCCGGCCGGACCGGCGTTGAGGAGCAACGAGGCGCGTTCGCAGGCGCGGATCGCCTCGCTCGCGTCCGGCATCGTAATCGCCCGCACCGTCCCGCCGAACCGCTTCACCACCAGATCACGCGCCCGCTCACCCGCCTCGGGCTTGCGGGACGTGATGACCACTTCCGCTCCCGCTCGCGCGAACAGACCCGCCGCCCGGATCCCCACGGGTCCGGTCCCCGCGATGATCAGGACGCGCTGGCCGCGCACGTCGCCCACGGCCTGGACCATCTTTTCCACCGCGGCCACGGCGGTCGTGTTGGAGCCGTTCGAGTCCAGCATCAGCGAGACGCGGAACGGGCCGAAGAACGCCTGCTGCGCCGCGGCGAGGAGCCGCTCCCCCGCCGCCATGTCGGCCCCGCCGATGAACCCGGCCGTATTTTTCAGGTCTTTCGGTCCACGCGTGAAGATGCAGCCGTGCACCAGGTCGCGGACGTCCGCCTCGACGATGCCGCCGTAGCTCATCACCTCGTCGGCGCCGCCGTCGTACGCCACCACCCGGTCGAACACGCTCGGCAGCCGCGAGGTGTCGAGCTGCAGCAGAAGCTTGCGCATCAGGGGTCGGGCTCCAAGGCTCGGACAGGGAGACAACAGTCGAGGGGCGGCAACGCCACCGCCCCCCGGACTACCGCTTCCGACGACCGCCGGGGCGTCAGCTCTTGTCGGCCCCGCCCGCGAACGGGTGGGTGGCGGTCTTGGCCCCCGAGATGACCGCGTCGATCCGAGGCTGGCCCTTCAGCGCCCGCTCGATCGATTCCTTCACCGCGCGGTAGTTGAAGTCGAAGATCTTCTTGTCGTTCTTCGCCTGCCAGTGGATGAAGACGCCCACCAGGATGCAGTAGTCGTCCACCTTGTCGCGCGGGATCACACCCGACGACACGCTGTCGACCACCGCGCGCGCGACCGCGGCCTGCGCCGGGCCGAACATCTGGACGGCCTGCGTGGCATTCTTCATCGTCACCTTGTTGAAGAGCAGCGTATCCGGCTTGGCCGGCAGGTTGGGCGTGACGACGGCAAGCAGCTTGGTGAACCCGTCGGTGTTGTTCGACAACGTGTTGACGAATGCCTGCCCCGCATGGCCCGCCTTCGACCCGATGATCAGGTCGATGTGGGCGACCTCGTTTCCGTCCCCTACCAGCGACTCGCCGATGAAGAAATCTGCTGCCATAACGACCTCCCGATCCGGATGGGGTGCACGAAATTCAGCTGCCGGTGTCACGAATGCGGTATTGAGAGCGGCGTGGCTGAGGGGGTCAGAGGAACCACGCGGTCCCGACTTTGCGGGTAGCTCCTTACGGAACCGTATCGATGGGGAGCTAACCTGCCCGCAGGGTAGACCGGTGTCAAGAGCGTGCCGGAAGCCGGGAATTGGAACGTTTCCGGGTGTTAGTGGGGTGCCGCCCCCCCTGTCGCCACGCGCCACACCTCGTCGGCGAGCCATTCGAGCCGCTGCTGGGAATAGTCGAGCTCCGTCGCGGTCATCTGTCTGGCGCGCCGCGCGATCTCCCGCGAGTGGACGAGCAGCTCGTCCAGCAACTCGCGCAGCGGCTGGTTGCTGCGCCGCTCCGCCTTGGGGCGTGGACTCACGCGGTCTGGATCCCGAGCGCGCGGTCGTCCGCCTTGCGGAACTCATCCGCCGCGGCGCGCAGCGTCGAGGCGATGCCCCGCTCGGCGAGGTAGTTCTCCACTAGCCGCAAGCCGAGGTAGTAACCGGCACGCTCCGGCAACACCTTGCCCCCCATCAACCGGGCGGCCGGCGTCATCCCGCCCGAGAGAAAACGCAGCCGCAACCCCAACCCGGTCTGGTCGAGCATGGGGGCCGTGACACGGCGGAGGAAGGCGTCGAGCTCGCGGATACGCCGGTACTGGCGGCGCGTATAGCCAAAGTACTCCCACGGCTCGAGCCCGGGGGCCACCGCCTGCGCCGCCGCGACCGCCGCGCCTTCGTTGACCAGCAGCTCGCGCAAGCTGGCTCGGCTCCCCGTGTCCCAGTAGTCGTAGTGGCCGCGCAAGTCGACGACGAGCCGCCGCAGGTCGGCCCGGCTGGTGGGCGACGTGTATCGCACGGCGTGCGCCGTCTCGTGCGCGACCCACAGCGGCAGGAGATGCGGGGCGAGCCCCATGCCGTACGTCTGCGGGTTCGCCCGGCCCGTGAAATGCTCGAGACAAAGGAACGCGATGCCGCGTCCGCCCACCACCAGCTCGCCGGCGTTCGCCGCGCCCACGCCGACCATCAGGTAGAGGTCCACGGGACAGTCCGCCTCGAGCCGCTCGAGGGCACGCTGCAGCGCGTCCTCCGTGATCGACACGACGTCGACGTCTGCGAGCAGCCGTTTCAGATCCGCGCGGTCCGCCCGCAGCGCCGCCGCGATTACCTGCTCGGCGTGCGGCGACGCCGGGTCGAGCACGTAGTTGTGCCAGTAGCTGGCGAGCACGGGCCCGTGCCGATCGAGGTACTCGTGGTATGCCGCGGTGGGATCGGGCGCGGCTAAGACCGCCAGGAATTCGGGGACGAGATTGACGAGCATGGAGCGGCCGGCCCCAATTTGGGAAACCGCCCCGCGGGAAACAAGCGTGCCTCAGCGGACTGTGATCTCGACCGTTACCGACTCCGACTTGACATTTCGCACCACGTCGGTCACGCCCAGCGTCACGCGGTAGCGCCCCGGGGGCAGCCGCCCCGGGTCGACTACGAGCCGCTCGAGTGTGACGTCCGCCGCTGGCGCCTCCCGCGTGAACTCGAAAACGACGGGATGACGCGTGCCGAGTACGCGGGCGAAAAATGACCGCACCGGGGCGAAGCTGTAGCGTGCCACGTACCGGGACGCGCCACGCTCGTCCGCCGCGAGGCCGTAGAGCTCGGCGTACGCCGCGAGCGCCGCCCCCGCGCGGTACACCAGATCCGCGGGACTGGCGGCGAGCACCGCTTCGCGGTCGCCGGCGCTGTCGGTCGCTCCCAGGATCAGACTCGAGAGCATCGGCGCCCGCGCGCGCACGAAATGAGGGACCGTCACGGCGCCGCGGATCCGGCCCCGCATCCCGGCCGAATCGACGTCGAGCCCGAAGGCGTAGCGCCCCGGCGGAACGCTCAGGCGCAACAGCCCCGGCCCGCCGGCCAGCGCCGCCGCCACGCCGCGCTCGTCCCACAGGGCGACGCCCGCCGTGTCGGGCGCGCTCCGGTAGTAAACCGCCGTGCGACCCGGCGTGCGGCCACGAAAGAACGCCGCCCACATTCGGGGGCGGAGCGACGCGGCCAGCGTCGTGCGGTCGGTTTCGAGTAAACGCCGCGTGTCTGCGACCTGGCGCGCGGTCGTCGGCGTGAAGATGTAATCGCCGCCGAGCTGGAGCCCGGCGCTCGCGGTGGCGCGAGTGAATGCGACGCTCGCCGGCCCATCCGCTGCGTCGTCCACCGTCTCATAGCGCCAGGCCTCTGCATCGAGCGCGCTCACCCCCGGGAGGTCGAGCGAGCGGAGCGGATCACGCGCCTTGGCGAGGCGCGCATCGGGGGCTCCATGGCGCAGCCACACCAGCCCGCGGGCGTCGAGCCCGGTCAGCCCGTAGATCGACCGCTCCCCCGGCGCGTCGGCGGCGTCGTGCGGCTCGGGCCCGACTCCGGCCGCGAGGGCGAGCCGCTCGCTCGCCAGCGGCACGAGCTGTGGCTCGACCGCGATGAACTGTCGTTGGAGGCTGCGGATCCCCGCCGCCGTCAGGGCGCGGGCCGTGGCGGAGCGGTGATACAGGCTTAGCGGGTGCAGGAGGTGGAAGTGGCGCCGCACGTACGCGAGCCGCTGGAAGTGCTCGGCGATCCGCTCGTTCCACGGCGTGACGAGGTTCGGATCGCGCTTGCCCCAGAACCACAGGAAGAACCGCCGCGCGTCACCCGGTCCCGTCGCGGCGAAGCGTGCCCCCTCGTCCGGCGTGGCGATCAGCCGGACGTTGTCCCACAAGGCACCGGTCGAGTCGACGTCGGCGTGCGCGAGCGCGCTGTCGTACCAGGCGTACCCGGTCGTGTCCCGGCCCAGCTGAAAGCTCGCCTCGGCACGGAGCAGCCAGGCGACGACATCCGGCCCGCGCCCTCGGAGGACGCGCGCGGCCAGCGAGTCGGCACGCTCCGGCTCGCCGAGCGCGACTGCGATCAGCGCGCATCGTTCCACGGCGGCGGGATCGTCTGGATGGAGGGCGAGCGCCCGGTCGGCGCGCCGCCAGATGGCGTCGTCGTGATAGAGCTCGAGGAAGCGTCCCCACACGTCGCGATCGCCGGGGCGAAGCTCGAGCAGGCGGACCAGCGCCTCGCGGGCGATCGCTTCGCCCTCGTCGCTCCCCAGCCGATACCCTACCTCGACCTGTCCCCACAGCGGCGCCGGGTCGTCGGGAGCCAGTCGCTCCGCGGCGCGGAACTCCGCGAGCGCGTGGTAGCGGCCGACCGCCGGCCACGCCTGCCAAACGCGCCCCAGCGCGAGGTGGGCGTGCGGGTCCTCCGGATGTTGGGCGATCAGGCGCTCGGCGGCCCGTCGCGCGTCAGGGAGCCGCCGGATGGCGAGCAGGGAGTCGGGATCGGCGGCGGCAGGATCCTGCAGCAGGACGACCAGCAGCGCGAACACCGGGCCCTCAGGCCTTGTCGCGCATCTTCCGGCTCATGTCGGCGAGGAATTTCCGTTCGGCGGGGGTGAGGCTCTCGATGCCGCGCGCCGAGATCTTGTCGAGCACGCGGTCGATCTCCGCCTGTGCGGCATCGCGCGGCGGGCGGCGCGACTTGGGGCTCGCGTCGCCGGCCCGGGCGACCCGGCCCGGGTGCACCAGCACGCTCGGTTGCGCCGCACGCCGCAGTTGCCGCTCGGCCCGCGCGAGCCGCCAATCGGCGACCTTGAGATAGAGGAACCCGGCTCCGAAGCCGCCGAGATGGGCGAGATGCGACACCTTGTCGATCGGCGGAAAGATGGCGAGCGCCAACGAGACCGCGACCGCGAACGTCACGAGCCATTTGGCGGGGATGGGTTCGGGGAGCGGGAACACGTAGATCGGCCGGTCCGGCGCCGCCCACGCGAACGCCAACAGCACGCCGTAGACGGCGGCCGACGCACCGATCACCAGCTCGACCGGCCGGAACTGGATCAGCACGAACGACAAGACGGCGCCGCCGAGGCCGCACAACAGGTAGTAGCCGAGGAAGGGCCCGCCTCCCATCCGCTCCTCCACCTCCGGGCCGAACACGAACAGCGCGAGCAGGTTGAACGCCAGGTGCAGCGGCCCGGCGTGCAGGAACATGTACGTGAGGAACGTCCAGGGCTGCGCCAGGGCGCGCAGCGGTACGAACCCGAACGTCGTGAGGAAGCGCGGGTCGACGAAGATCGTCATTTGGAAGAGAAAGACGACCAGGTTGGCGACGAACAGGCGTCGCACCCAGGGGGTCATGCCGAACATTCGCTGCGGGCCCATCTACCCTCGGCGCCTCCGCGCCTGTCGCGTCTAGCTTGTTATTCCCCCGCGCCCACTTCCCGGGTTCCCCGCCAACCGGCAGATGCGCTCGCACAACTCGGAAAATTCGATCCCGGCGGCCCGCGCAGCCTGCGGGAGCAGGCTCGTCCCGGTCATCCCGGGGAGGGTGTTCGCCTCCAGGCAAAAGATGTCCCCCTCGGCCGTCAACCGGAAGTCGACCCGCGAGTACCCCCCGAGCTTGAGCGCGCGGTGCGCCGCCAGCGCCAGCTCCTGCAGCTGGCGCGCCGGCTTAGGGTCGAGCTTCGCCGGGAAAATCTCCTCCGACATGCCCGGCGTGTACTTGCACTCGTAGTCGAACAACTCGTGCTTGGGGATGATCTCCCCTACCGGCAGGGGCACGTCGCCGAGCACCCCCACCGTGAGCTCCCGTCCCGCGATGAACTGCTCGACCAGCACCTCGGCGTCGTAGCTCCGCGCCGCGTCTACGGCGGCGTCCAGGCTCTTGGCGTTCCTGACGAGCGTCATCCCCACGGACGAGCCCATCCGGGAGGGCTTGACGATGACGGGCCAACCCAAGGCCGTCGACACGTCCTCGGCCGCAACCGGGGTCATGAACCAGGCGGGCACCGGCACGCCGGCCGCCCGGAACAACCGCTTGGACAGGTCTTTATCCATCGCCAGGGCGCTCGCGAGCGCCCCGCTCCCGGTGTACGGCACGCCGATTACGTCGAGGATCGCCTGGAGCGTGCCCCCCTCACCCCGACCCGCGTGGAGGCAGAGGAACAGCACGTCCGCCCCGGTCACCTCTGGCAGCGCGGCGAGGCCGGTGGACAGGAACGCGCGCTCCCGCTCATCGAGCTCGGCGACCGGAGGCGGCTCCCGGCCTACGGCGCTGGTCAACAGGCGCGCCTCGTCGGCGGACGTGAGCGGCCCCGAGGCGGTGTCCACCGCGGAGACCGAGTGGCCGCGCTGCCGCAGGGCCGCGACGATCTGGGCGGCGCCCGCGAACGCGACGGCGCGCTCCGCGGTCGCGCCGCCCGTGAGCACGGTGATCCGCATCAGTGGATCCCGGCCAGTTGGTGGAGCACGTCGTAGCGCGTCACGATGCCGGCGATGCGGCCGTCGCGCCGCACCAGGGCCGCCGGTGTCTCGCGCGACAGGAGCGCGGTGAGGCGCTCCAGTGGCAGATCGGCGTCCACCACGGGGAACGGCCCGTCCATCACCTCCTGGACGGCCTGGTCGAGCGTGGCGGGCTGTTCCAGCGCCTTGGCCATGAGCGCCGGCTCGGACACGGCACCCACGCCGTCACCGCCGTCGAGCACCGGGAGCTGGGATACGTTGTAGGTGCTCATGAGATTGAGCGCCTGACGCACCGTGGCGGTCGGCGCGACCGAAATGAGGGGCGGCGCGCCCGAGTTCTTTGCTTCGAGCACGCGCGCCACCGTCACGCGCTCGGTCTCGAGTATCTGGTTCTCGCGCAGCCATTCGTCGTTGTAAACCTTGGAGAGGTAGCGCTCACCGGTGTCGCACAACACCGTGACGACGAGGCCCTGTGGATCATCCACGCGGCGCGCCACCTCGAGCGCCGCCACGAGGTTCACCCCGGTTGACCCCCCGCAGAATAGGCCTTCTTCCTTGGCGAGCCGTCGGACCGAGAGGATGGCGTCCTTATCCGGTACCGCAATCCACTCGTCGATCACGTCCCAGTGCAGCGACGTCGGGATCTTGTCGCCGCCGATCCCCTCGACCTTGTAGGGGTGCCCCTCGGTCTTCTGGCGCGTGCGCGCGTACTCCGTGTAGATCGAGCCCAGCGGGTCGCCCGCGACGACCCGGACCTTCGGATTCCGCTCCTTGAGGAAGCGGCCTGCCCCGCTCACGGTCCCACCGGTCCCCGGCGCGCAGACGAAGTGGGTGACCTTGCCGGTGGTCTGCTCCCAGATCTCCGGTCCCGTAGTGCGGTAATGGACCTCTGGGTTGACGGGGTTGTAGTGCTGATCGGCGAAGATGGCGTTGGGATGGGCGGCGGCGATGGCGCGGCCCTTCATGATGTAGTTCTCGGGATGATCGGGCGGTACGGCCGTCGGCGTGATGATGACCTCGGCCCCGAGCGCTCGCAGCAGCCGGGCTTTCTCCTGCGACATCTTGTCGGGCATGGTGAAGATGCAGCGGTAGCCCTTTACGGCGGCGGCGAGCGCGAGCCCCACGCCCGTGTTGCCCGAGGTCGCCTCGACGATCAACCCGCCGGGTCGGAGCCGCCCCTCGCGCTCCGCCGCCTCAATCATAGCGACGCCGATGCGATCCTTCACCGAGCCCCCAGGATTGAAGAACTCCGCCTTGGCGTAGACCGGTGTACGGATCCCCTGCGTCAGCTTGTTGATTCGGATCAGCGGCGTCCAGCCGATCGTCTCGAGGACGTTCGCGTACGGCTCAGTGTGCGCCGGCACCGCTATCCGCTTTCGCCTTGCTCGTGTCCCGTCGCACGCCGCCGGTATCGCGCGGCGCGGCGGTGGTGTCGCGCAGCGCGCCGGCGCTATCCGGTCGGGGTCGGGGAGGAAGCGGCGGAAACATGACCGGCGGGGGGCGCGGGGCCGGGCGCCGGGCGCTGCTCGTATCCGGTTTCGCCTTCGCCGCGGTGCCGCCGCCCGCGGGGCGGTGAAACTCGATCGGCTGCAGGAACGCCGTCGCGACGGCGAGCCCACGGCGGCGGGCCGGGGCGAACCGCAGCTTCCGGGCGCCCGCGAGCGCCGCCGAGTCGAGCCCGGAATAGCCGCTCGACTCGGCGACCTTGCTCGACTCCGGTAAGAGCCGGCCCCCTGAGTCGACGAACAGGCGGAGCACCACGTCGCCTTCGACTCGCTGGTCGTACAACCGCGGCGGATACTGGATCGGCGAATCCGCGTTGAGCGGCACCGGCGGCTCCTGGTCGGGCGGCGTGGCGGCCGCTCCCCCGCCGGTCGCGGCCTCCTCCGGCGGGGGCGCCGTCTTGCCACAGCCAGCGGCGGCGAGCCCGACCGCCCCGACGAGCGCGAACCAGCGTCTCATGACGCCTCCTCGAGTCGCTTCTTCCACGCCGCGAGGCGATTGAGCGCTTCGAGCGGCGACAGGGCATTCACGTCCAACCGGTCGAGCTCGGCGACCAGCGGGTGCGTCCCGGGCGCGAACAGGCCGAGCTGCTGCGCGTCCGGAGCGGGGGGCGGAAGTTGGCGCGCCACGTGGTGGCCAGCCTCGAGCAGCTTGAGCACCTCCCAGGCGCGTCCCACGACGGCGCCGGGCAGCCCCGCCAGCTGCCCCACATGGATGCCGTAGGAGCGATCGGCTCCGCCCGGCTCAAGCCGGTGCAGGAACACGATCTCGTCCGCGGCCTCCCGCACGGCCACGTTGAAGTTGCGCGCGTGCGCGAGCTCTTCCGTGAGCTGGGTGAGCTCGTGATAATGCGTCGCGAAGATGGTCTTGCAGCCGATCACGTTGTGCAAGTGCTCGGTCACCGCCCACGCGATCGCCACGCCGTCGTAGGTCGACGTCCCCCGGCCGATCTCATCAAGCAGCACGAGGCTCCGGGCGGTCGCGCCATGGAGGATCGCGCTCGTCTCGCTCATCTCCACCATGAACGTGGACTGGCCGCGCACCAGGTTGTCGGACGCGCCGACCCGGGTGAACAGCCGGTCCACCACGCCGATCACCGCCCGGCGGGCTGGCACGAAGGAGCCCGTTTGCGCGAGCAGCACGCACAAGCCGACCTGACGCAGCAAGGTGGATTTGCCCGCCATGTTCGGCCCGGTGAGGAGGATCACCCGCCCCTCCTCGTCGAGCCGGACGTCGTTCGGGATGAACGCTTCGCGCGCCATCATCCGCTCCACCACGGGGTGCCGGCTCGCTTCCAGCTCGATCGTGAAATCGGCGGTCACCTGAGGCCGCACGTACCCTTCCCGGTGCGCGAGATCGGCGAGCCCGCTCCACACGTCCAGCTCGGCGACGATCCCGGCGGTCATCTGCACCCGGGCGACCGCGTCCGCGACGCGCGTCCGCAGCGCGTCGACCAGCTCCGCTTCGCGGACGGCGATCCGTTCCTCGGCGCCGAGCACTTTGGCTTCGTATTGCTTGAGCTCCGGGGTCACGAATCGCTCGGCGCCGGAGAGCGTCTGGCGCCGCTCGTAGTCGGGCGGCACACGATCCTTGTGAGGGTTCGTGACCTCGATGTAGTAGCCGAAGACCTTGTTGAAGCCGACCTTGAGGGAAGGGATGGCGGTGCGCTCCCGCTCGCGCGCCTGGAGCGAGGCGATGTACTGCTTCCCCCCGTCGCGCGCGTCCTTGAGCTCGTCCAGCTCGCGATCGTAGCCGGAGCGGATGGCGTCGCCGTCCGTCGTTTGCGCGGGCGGCCGCTCGACCAGGGCTCGGGCCAGCTCGTCCCCCAGATCGACCAGCAGGTCGAAACGCTCGGCCGCCTGCTCGAGCGACGCGGCGCGGTCCCGCGCCTCGAGCCCGTCCAGCGCCGAGCGCACATCGGGCAGGCGCGCGATCGAGTCGCGCAGGGCGCCCAGCTCGCGGGGCGTCGCGCGACCGAGCGCCGCCCGCCCCGCCAGTCGTTCCAGGTCCCGCACGCCGTCCAGCGCCTCCCGGACCCGGTCGCGGCCGCGCGGGTCGTGCACCAGCACGTCCACCGCATCGAGCCGGGCGATGATCGCCGCGGGGTCGACGAGCGGCGCCAGCAGCCACCGGCGCAGCAGGCGCGCGCCCATCGGCGTCATCGTCCGGTCGAGCACCTCCAGCACGGTCGCTCCTGTGGCCCCGGGACGCAGCGGCTCCACCAGCTCGAGATTGCGGCGCGTCATGTCGTCGAGTGACAGGACGGCGCCGCGGCGCAGCACGCGGGGGCGCGCCAGGTGCGGGAGCCCGCCCGGCTTGAGCTCCCGCGCATATCGGAGCAGCGCCCCCGCGGCGCCGACGGCGGCCCGGTCCCCGGGCTCGACGCCCAGTCCGTCGAGCGACGCGAGTCGGAACGTGCGTACGAGATCTTCGCGCGCCAGCTCGGGATCGAATTCCCACGCTTCCCGCTCGGTGACCGAGCAGGCACCGGGTCCGGGCGGCGGGGCGAGCGCACATCCTGTGGGAAGCACGACTTCTGGCGCCTCGTAGCGGGCGAGCGCGCTCGCCAGGTCCTCGACCGCCACGGTTTCGAGCGCCAGCTCCCCCGTGCTCAAGTCCAGCGCGGCGAGTCCCGGCGCGGCGCCGCGGGGGTCGAGTGCCAGCAGAAAGTTGTTGCGCTTGCGCTCGAGCCAGTCCTCGGCGAGCACCGTCCCGGGGGTGATCGTCTCCACCACTTCGCGCCGCACCAGTCCCTTGGCGAGCTTGGGGTCCTCGACCTGCTCGCAGATCGCGACCCGGTACCCCTTCGCGATCAAGCGCCGCAGGTACTCGGTCCCTGCCTTGACCGGTACCCCGGCGAGCGGCACCTCCGCCGCTCCCCCGTTGTTGCGCGACGTGAGCGTGAGACCGAGCTCGCGGGCGGCGAGGCGGGCGTCGTCTTCGAACATCTCGTAAAAGTCGCCCATCCGGAAGAACAGGATGGTCTGCGGGTACCGCGCCTTGATCTCCCGATACTGCTGCATGAGTGGCGTGTCGGCCTCGACTCGCGGGGTCACTGCTCCTCCACTACGAACGGCTGTCCGCCGACTCGGGTCTTGAGCCGACGCTGCACCTGCTGCGCCTCGTCTCGCGTGGGGTAGCGTCCCACACGCACTTTGAAAAGCCCGCTCGTATCACGCACGACCCGAGCGTCGAACCCCATCACCTTGAGGCGGGTCAACATGTCGTCTACCTGGGCCGCGCTTTTGACGGCGAGTACCTGGACGGAGTACGCGGCGGCGCTGGACACGGCCTTCGGTTGACTGTCGACCGCAGCCGGGGGGGTGGCCGTGGACGCAGCGGTCGTCGTGACGTTCGTGCAGCGCGCCGCGTAGAAGGTCACCTGGTTCGTGAACTCGACATCGCTCCCGGGACCGGCCAGCGCTTCACGGATCAAGCTGCAGCCGTGCGCGTCGTCTTTCAGGTCGAAATATGCCCGGGCTCCCCAGAAGTCGGCGCGTGGCTTGAGCGGCGAATCGGGGTAGTCGCGGCGCAGCCGCTCCGCCGCCTGCACGGTCGCCGCCGGATCGCCCTGCGCGAAGTAGAGCTGCGTGAGGAGCACCAGCGCCGAGTCCGCCCACACCGAGCGGCCGTACTCCACGACCACGCGCTGCAGATTGGTGGCCGCGCCCACGGCGTCGTGGGCGATGCGCGCCGCGGTGAACAGCGCCCCTGGGTAGAGCGAATCCTGCGGTGACAGACTCGCGAGCAGCCGACGCATCATCGCGCGGCCGGAGTCCGGGCGGGTCTGCGCGACGCGGAGCGCCGCGGCTCGCACGGAGTCGGTGTGCGCGGACCCTGAAGGACTCGCTTGCGCTCGCAGGCGGATCGCCGGATAGCCGGACAGCAGCAGCGCTGCCGCAAGACCGGCCACCGGTCCGCCGATCCGCCGATCTACGATCACGCAGCCTCCCGCTGGAGCACGCCCAACGCGAGCACCAGCTGCACCAGAATTCCCCGCTCGTCGGTGAGCGTGGTCGACTTGAGGGCACGATCAGCGTCGAGAGCGAGACGCAAGGCCGCGCGGAGCGACCCCGCGCTCCAATGCGCGGCCCAGCTGGCCCACCGCGACGCCGTCTGCTCCCAGCTCCCCAGGCCGAACGGCCGCGCGGCGCGGAGCTGGCCGAGCAAGGCGCCCGCCAAGCGGGCCGGTGGGGTGCCCCGGTCGAGCTCGGCGCGGGCGAGGGCCGTGCCGATCAGGGCGGTGCCGAGCGCCATGAGAATCCGCACGCCCGTCATCCCCGCTTGCTCGAGCACGGGCTCGATGAGCCGTGCCGCGGCGGCGGCCCGCCGCTCGAGCGCGGCGTCAACCAGGTCTTGGAGCGTCTCGCCCGGTCGCGCGCCCACGAGCGCCGCGACATCGTCCCGCGTCGCCCGCCCGTCACCCGTCCGCCCCGCTGCGACCGCAGCCAGCTTCTCGAGCTCCCCGGCGAGCGCTCCGAGGTCGTTGCCGACCGTCTGGACCAGCAGCTCCGCGGCGTCCGGCTCGAGCGTGAGCTGGAGCTGTCTCGCCCGGTGCGCCACCCATTTGTGCACGCGCGGAGCCGGCAGCGGTTCGATCGCCACGGTCGTGGCCGATCGCGCCAGCTCGGCATCGGGAGGCTCGCCCGCCCCCTGCACGAGGATCAGCAGCGTCGTAGGGTTGGGGGTCTGGAGATAGCGCACCAACGCCTGGCGGACCTTGGAGGTTTTCCGGACCTCTTCGACTCCACGAAGCACCACGACCCGGGCGGCGGCGAGCAGCGGTGGGGTGTTCACCAGGCTGTCGAGCACTTCGGGGTCGAGATCGCTCGCGCTGCGTTGGTCGAAGTTGAAGTCCCGCGCGCCCGGGTCGAGCACGCGGTCAACGAGCGCCCGGATGGCTTCGTCCTTGAGGACGTCCTCGTCGCCGTGGACATAGTACACCGCGTCGGGCGCCCCTTTGCCCTCCCCCGCCCCCCCCTGCTTGAGGCTGCGGAGCAGCGCATCGAAGGTGAGAGCCCCCATATCGGGCGGAAGTTACCGTGGGCAGGGGCCAGGAGAAAGGTCGGGGCACGGCGTGCCGTGCCCCGAATGCAGCAGATCGAAAAAACGCCTAACGGCCCGCGCTGGCTGGCTCGACGAGCGCGGTGCCGTACGGGCTCGGATTGCCCGTAACCACGCTCGCGCGCGGGTCCTGGAACGACACGAACGGTACGCCCGCATGGGCGACCGGCTTGGGGAACGGAACCGGGGGCAGGACCGGCGCCCGTGCGATCGGCGGCCGTTGCACCCCTTCTAGCGCCAGCAACGCCAGAGCGGCCGCGACGAACAGTGCGGCGGCGATCCCAGCGCTCGCCGGAACCTGGACCAGCGCGCGGCGCTCCTGCGCCAGACGCGCGTCGAGCCGGCGCCGGAACTCCGGCGACGGCTCGATCGTCTCCACCGTCTGGAGGGCGCGCACGCCCCGGCGCACCGCAGCGTCGTAGCGGCGACAGGCCGGGCAACATGCGAGATGGCGCTCGAAACGCCGCACCTCTCGCGGGGCGGTGATCAACCCGTCGCGAAAGTCGGTGTAACGCTCGAGCAATTCAGCGCACGTCATGGCGGCTATGTTGTACCGTGGCAGGCACCGGCGGGTTCCGCCGGACTATTCCAGCAGCGGCTCGATCAGCTGTGCGAAGCTGTTGCGTGCCCGGTTGAGCCGGCTCTTCACCGTGCCCAGGTTGCAACCGGTGATGTCGGCGATCTCGGCGTAGCTCTTCCCTTCAAGCTCGCGCAACACGAACACGGCGCGGTGGTGGGTGGGGAGCTGCCCCACGCACTGATCTACCGCTTCCTTAAGGTAGCGCTTGCGGTACAGATCGTCCGGCCGGGCGGTCGCGTCCTCGAACTGGAGCGGCCGGTGGTCGGCTTCCCAGTGCTTCTTGATCGTCTGGAACAGGACGAGCGGGTTACGACTGCGGTTGCGGAGCTCGTTTTTGGCCAGGTTCGAGGCGATCGTATAGATCCAGGTCGAGAACTTCTTCGTCTGGTCGAACCGGTGCAGATGCCGGAAAACGCGGATGAACACTTCCTGCACCAGGTCCTCGGCCCGCTCCCGGTCCCCGATCGTGCGGTTGATAAAGTTGAGCAGTCGGGTCTGGTAGCGGTCGACGAGCGCGCCGAATGCCTGGGCATCGCCCGCCAGGTGCTCGAGCACCAGCCGGCCGTCGTCCAGCTCGTGGAGCGCCTGGCGCTCCCGCGCGCGTGGGGTGGTGGAGGCTGGGGCCTGCTGTTTGATGGCTACTCGCATGACACTGGCTCCGTTGTTTCAACTGGAAACGTCCCGGACCTGCGCGAGGATGGCTCGGTTGTTCTCGGGTTTACGGCACGAACCGTACCCGTTCCAGCAACATTACATCAACCCTCAGGGCGGCAAGGCCTTCGCGCTCGACGTCGGCCCGGCGCCACGTGGTGAATATCGTCCACCTGAGGTGACATCGCAACGTGACGATTCTGCGTCACGCGTTCAACCGAAACCGCGCCATATAAAGGATAGCCACCATCGTCTTAGCGTCACGGATTTCGCCATCGCGAATTCCTGCAAGGACTTCGGAGAGGGGCCTGGGCACCACCTCGATGAACTCGTCGCGCTCCGGCGCTGCCGTGCCCCTGCCCAAGCCGCTGGCCATGAAGAGGTGGATGACCTCATCGGTGAACCCCGGGGTCGTCAGGATCGCGCTGAGCGGCTCGAGTCGCTCGGCTGTGACGCCGGTTTCCTCGAGCAGCTCGCGCCGCGCACAGGCTTCGGGCGCTTCGCCCGAGTCGAGGGTTCCGGCCGGGACCTCCCACAAGAGACCGCCTGCGGCGTAGCGGTACTGCTTGATCATCAGGATCGTGGGATCGGAGCCCTTCGGGTCCGTGAGACATGGGACCACCGCCGCGGCACCGGGATGGCGAATCAGCTCGAGTTCGCCCGTGGAACCGTCGGGAAAGCGTACGGTGTCCACGTCGAGTCGCACGACCCTACCTGCGTAAACCCGGCGGGTAGCGAGTTGCATGGAACACCCTCAGCGGTTGAAGAGCCAGGTGACGGGAACCTTGAATCCCTCGGCGAAGAAGTACGCCGCGTTGCGCCGCGGGTTCGCGCGGATCGGCGAATTAGGCGCGGGGGACGTGAATGGCACGAGCCCGAGCCGGGTCGCGATGATCTGGAGGCGGAGCATGTGAAACCCGTCCGAGACGAGCAGCACGCGACGGCTGTCCCGGCCACTGAACCAATGCGCCACGCCGTCGAGCGAGCTGGACGTGCTCGTGCCCGCGGAGAGGGCCAGCACCGCCGCGTCGGGGAGGCCCGCTTTGACCAGATACCGGCGACCCACCTCGGATTCGCTCACCGTGTCGCCGGTCCCGACGCCCCCCGTCACGAGCACCACGGGCGCGAGTCCACGTTGGTACAAGGCGGCGGCGTGATCCAGCCGCGCCCGGAACACCGGCGAGGGCCGACCGTTGTACTGCGCGGCCCCGAGCACGACGATCGCGTCGGAGGTCGTCGCCTGGTCGTGGGACGCGGTCAGGGCGGCGGCCACGACGACGGCGGCCCAGCCCAGGGCCAGCGCGATCGCCAGCATGAGGGCCCCCGCGAGCTTCCGGGGCAGGGTCCAGAAGGGCATGCGGGGAAAGACAACAGGGGAAGGGGAAAGAGGGAAGGGCCGCGGCCCCCCGACGCTCGTTACGGCTTGGTCAGCAGCTCCTCAAACAGCGCGAGGGCGCGCGGATCGTCGGACTGGCCCAGCCAGAACAAGGCCTTCTTGCGCACTCCCGGGCTGGGGTGGGTGCGTGCGACGCGGATCAGCGCCGGGACGCCTTCGTCACGCGGCTGTTGGGACAACGCGAATACGGCGCTTTCCTTTACGTCCAGCGCCACGGTCGTGTCGTCCAACAGCTCCGTGAGCCCGCGCGTCGCCGCCTCCCCGGCCGCCTGGCCGAGCCAGAAGACCGCCGAGCGCCGCGTCTCGCGCGCCACAATGGCCGTGCGAGCGAGGCGCAGCAGATCGGGCCATACCGTAACGCTGTCCGCCACGACAGCGGGGAAGACGGCGTCGTGTCCGGCGTCGCCGGGGGCGCGCGCCGCGAGGTCGAGGAAGTACCGGGCGGCGGCGGGTGCAGAGACCGTTCCCAGGTCCGTGACGCCGTCGGCGGCGGACCGCCAGGCGCCCCCCACGTACACCCGCAGCCGTGTGACCTGGCCACCGCGCTTTCGGAGGGCGACCCGCGCGGGCCCTGGCTCGCACGGGCAGCCCGCGTCGTCGTCGTCGTTTCTGCCGAACGACATCCGATGCCGGCCGCACCAGCCGTCCTCGCAATCGAACGAGATAGTGTTGCGGCCGTTGCCGCACACGCCGGGCCGGGTGGCATAGGAGAGCCGGACTTCGCCGTCGGGCGCGGCCGCGACGCGGTCCGGCAGGCCGCCCTGCAGGGCGAGTGCCAGGGCCACCGCGGCGATCATTGGTTGATGATCTCCAGGAGGACCTGCGCGGCGCGCGGGTCGTGCGACTGGCCGAGCCAGAAGATCGCCTTTTTGCGCAGCTCCTTGTCCTGCTCGGTCTTGGCGATCTTGAT
>Ga0209471_1000089_pt1 | contig 68473 bp, 60 predicted proteins | sample GraSoiAngelo_128_FD_185885 | JGI IMG/M metagenome (GOLD analysis project Ga0209471, IMG submission 185885) | Grasslands soil microbial communities from the Angelo Coastal Reserve, California, USA - 14_0927_12_20cm (SPAdes) (version 2) | ecosystem: Environmental > Terrestrial > Soil > Grasslands ...
CGCCCGCCGCCGTAGCTCTCCGGGTCCCAGTTGTAGGTGAGCTCCACCTGGGCCGACTCGTCGCCGGGCGCCGCCAGGAACACCAGCGTGTAGCGTCCGGCTGGGTAGTCCTTGCGCGACAGCTCCTGCAGCCCGAGCGCGTCGCGGTAGAACTTCAGTGATGCGTCGATATCGGTGACGCGCACCATGGTGTGCAGGTACTTCATGGCAGTCTCCGGCGCTTCAGAACATCTCCGAGGGGTCCGGAGTCTTGATGTCGACCTTGTGGCGCGAGGGAATGAATTCGCCGGTGATCATCTCCTCATAGCTCTGCCCCGGCCCCACCATCGGGTACACACCGGCGTCCGGGTCGATCATCACTTCCAGGAACGCGGGTCCCTCGAACGCCACGAACTCCGCGATGACGCGCGGCACGTCCTGCTTGCGCTCCAGGCGCACCGCGTGGCGAAAGCCGTCCGCCTGCGCCGCCTTGACGAAGTCCTTCTTGTGCAGCGAGCGGTCGCTCGCCGACAGACGACCCTTGAAGAACAGCTTCTGCCACTGCTTGACCATGCCGTCGCCGAAGTTGTTGAGCACCACCACCTTCAGCGGCAGGTCGTAGGTGGTCACGGTCTCCAGCTCCCCGATGTTCATGCGGATGCTGGAATCCCCGTCGATGTCGATCACCAGGCGCCCGGGCTGAGCGATCTGCGCCCCGATGGCCGCCGGCAGCCCGAAACCCATGGTGCCCATGCTGCCGGAGGTGAGCCACAGCCGCGGTGCGGTGAAATCGCAGTACTGTGCCGCCCACATCTGGTGCTGGCCGACGCCGGTGGTGATGATGGCCTCCCCGCGCGCGTGGCGGTTCAGCTCCTCGATGACGTAGTAGGGCTGGATCAGGGGACTCGCGCGGTCGTAGTTCATGGCGTAGACGCGCTTCAGCTCCGCGACCTCGGCCCGCCAGGGGCTGAAGTCGGCCTGAAACTGCCGCTGCCGCCCGTGCGCGGTCAGTGCCCGCAGCGCCCCCGCGACCAGCCCCACGTAGCTCCAGTGCACGCGCTTGACCTTGTTTACCTCGGCGCGATCGACGTCCAGGTGCGCGATGTGCCGCGCGTTGCGGGCGAACTTCGCGGGCACGCCCGCCACCCGGTCATCGAAGCGCGCGCCGACCGCGATGAGAAAATCGCAATCATCGACGGCGTAGTTGGCGAACGCGGCGCCGTGCATGCCGAGCATGCGCAGGGAGAGCGCGTGCGTCGTGTCGAGCGCACCGATCCCCATGAGCGTGGTCACCACCGGCACGCCGAAGGTGCTGGCGAACTCGGTGAGCGCGCCGGCGGCGTTGCCGTTGATCACGCCGCCGCCGGCGTAGATGAGCGGCCGGCGCGACTCTCCCAGCATGGCGAAGAAGCGCTCGGCCGAGGGCGCCTCGAGCACCGCCTGGCTGAGCTCGTGCATGCGCCGGCGGTAGCCGGGAATCGGCAGCAGGCCCTCGCCGTGGAAAACGCCCTCCCAGTTCTGGACGTCCTTGGGGATATCCACGACCACCGGCCCGGGCCGGCCCGTGCGGGCGATCTCGAACGCCGTGCGCACCGTGGCCTCGAGCTTGACTGGGTCGGTGACCAGGAAAATATGCTTCGCGACCGCTCCCATCATCGAGGGGACCGGCGCCTCCTGAAACGCGTCGGTACCGATGGAGGGAGTGGCGACTTGCCCACAAATCACGACAATCGGTATCGAGTCCGCCATACAATCGCGCACTGGCGTAACAGTGTTCGTCGCACCCGGGCCCGAGGTGACCAGACACACTCCCACCCGGCCCGAGGCGCGGGCGTAGCCGGCCGCCATGAAACCCGCCCCCTGCTCGTTGGCCGGGACGATGAGCGGGATCTGCGGCTCGCCGAGGCGTGCGCACTGCTGGTTGTAGAGAAACACGGCGTCGTAGGTGGGCAGGATCGCCCCGCCGCTGTAGCCGAATATGGCCGTGACGCCCTCGTCCGCGAGCACCTGCATGATCATGCGGGCGCCGCTCATTCTCTGGCCGGCCAGCGGATTTCCCAGCGGGCGTGGCTGGATCACCGTGTCGCTCATGGACGCGCTCTTTGGAACCCGTGCTGCAGGGGACGTGGGAGGTAACAAATCAGCGTAACAGCTTGCTTCCGTGGTGCAAACTCGCGCCGATCCTTTATTCTGGCGCATGCGCCACATCATCGCGATCCTGCTGCAAAACGAAGCCGGCGCCCTCACGCGCGTCGCCGGGCTGTTCTCCACGCGCGGCTACAACATCGAATCGCTGTCGGTGGCGCCGACCGACGACCCCACGGTATCGCGCCTGACGCTGGTCACCACGGGGTCCGATCAGGTCATCCAGCAGATCGCCAGCCAGCTCAACAAGCTGGTGGACGTCGTGAACGTGCTCGATATGACGCGCGGGGAGCATCTGGAGCGCGAGCTGGTGCTGCTCAAACTGAGGCTCGAGCCCGCCCACACCGATGCGGTGCGCGGGCAGGTGGTGCGCAGCGGCGGTCGGGTGCTGGATCCTGCGGTGGAGGGTTTCATCGTCGAGCTGACGGCGAGCGAGGCGGAGGTCAACAGCTTCGTCGCGGAGCTCGGCCGCCGCGCCGAGCTGCTGGAGGTGGTGCGCAGCGGCGCGCTCGGCATCAGCCGCAGCGCCCGGCCGCTGCGGGCGCGGCCGGCGCCGGCGGGCGCCTAGGGCACCAGCACCGTCGAGCCGGTGGTGCGGCGGCCTTCCAGATCGCGATGCGCCTCGGCGGCCTGCGCCAGCGGATATCTCTGGCCGATGAGCACGCGCACCTTGCGCGCGCGCACCGCCGCGAACAGCTCGCGCGCCCCCGCCGCCAGCTCTTCGCGCGAGGCGATGTAATTGAAAAGCGTGGGACGCGTCAGAAACAGCGAGCCGCGCTTGGTGAGCTCGAGCGGGCTGATGGCCGGGGGCGGGCCGGAGGCGTTGCCGAAGGTGACCATCATCCCAAAGCGCCGCAGGCAGTCGAGCGAGTCCATGAAGGTGTCCTTGCCGACGGCGTCGTAGACCACCGACACGCCCGCGCCGCGGGTCAGGGCCTTGACGCCCGCCACGAGCTCATCGCGCCCGGAGATCAGCACGTGCCGGCAGCCGTGCTTTTTGGCGAGCTCGGCTTTCGCATCGCTGCCGACCACACCGATGACCTTCGCACCCAGCGCGCGCGCCCACTGGCACAGAATGAGCCCGACGCCACCGGCCGCGGCGTGCACCAGGATGGTGTCGCCGCGCGCGACCTTGTAGGTGCGCCGGATGAGAAAGTGCGCCGTCAGCCCCTTCAGCATCAGCGCGGCGGCCTCTTCGTCGGAGATGCCGCGCGGCACCTTCACCACCCGCTCCGCGGGCACATTGCGCAGCTCGCTGTAGGCTCCGGGGAGCGAGTGCACGTAAGCGACCCGCTCACCGACGCGCAGGCCCCGCACCCCGCGCCCCAGCGCCGTGATGACCCCCGCCGCCTCGCGCCCGAGGCCGCTGGGCAGGCTCACCGGGTAAAGCCCGGTGCGGTCATACACGTCGACGTAGTTGACGCCGATCGCTCTGTGGCGCACCTGCACTTCGTGAGGGGCGGGTTTGCCGGGCTCGAGCTCCTCGCAACGCAGGACTTCGGGTCCGCCGTGCGCGTGGAAGCGGATCGTCGTGGGCATGGGGGTGAAGCATAGCCCGCGCGCGGCGCGAGCCCCAAGCCTGTGGCATGCGCTTGGCAGCGCGTCCTTGCGGCAAAAGGAGGCGAATCGGTGAGTTTCAGCCTCGCCGGCAGCAACGTACGGCAGATGTACGCGGCGATGCTGGGCCAGACGGCCGTGCTGCTCGGAATCGCTTACTTCTTCGTCGCGCACCTGCCGCGCTGAAGCCGCTACAAGGCCGCGTCGTCGGTCTCGCCGGTGCGGATGCGGATCACGCGCTCGATGTCCGTGATGAAGATCTTGCCGTCGCCCACCTTGCCGGTCTTGGCGGCCTTGATGATCGCCTCGATGACCTGGTCGACCAGATCGCCGCGTACCGCGACCTCGATGCGGGTCTTGGGAACGAAGTCGACCACGTACTCGGCGCCGCGATACAACTCGGTGTGTCCCCGCTGCCGGCCGAAGCCCTTCACTTCCGTGACCGTCATGCCCGACACGCCTATATCGGACAGCGCGGCGCGCACGTCGTCGAGCTTGAAAGGCTTGATGATCGCTGTGACCAGTTTCATGAGAGAGACTCTCCGTGGCGCGGGTGTGCGGCGCGAGGGGATATTGCAGCTTTCATGCCATGCGCCGGAATGAAACTAAACCGCGGAAGTTGCGCTTCGCGCCGGGGCGCCGGCGCGGCGCATTGCACCGCACTGGAGCGCGCAAATTGTCGGGCCGCCCGGCTGTGGTGCGGCCGGGCGATCAGGGCATGGGCTATTCTTCGGGCGCATGTACGAACACATCGTGATCGCGGGAGCCGGCCAGGCCGCCGTGCAGGCCGTGGATACACTACGCCGCAGGGGCTTTACGGGGAAGCTCAGCATGGTGGGCGATGAGCCGTGGCTGCCTTACCAGCGGCCGCCGCTGTCGAAGAAGTACCTGGCCGGCGCGCTCGAGCGCGAGCGGCTGATCATCCGTCCGGCGCAATTCTTCGCCGCGCACCAGGTGGACACGCAGCTCGGGCGGCGGGTGAGCGAGATCCTGCGGCGCGAGCAGCGCGTGCGGCTCGACGACAACACGCTGTTGGCGTACGACGCGCTGCTGCTGGCGACCGGCAGCCGGCCGCGCAGCCTCGCCGCGCCCGGCACCGAGCTGGCCGGGGTGCATGTCCTGCGCACCCTTGCCGATGCGGACCGCATCCGCGCCGAGTGCGCCCCGGGAGGGCGCATGGTGATCATCGGTGGCGGCTACATCGGGCTGGAGGTCGCCGCCACCGCACGCGGGCTCGGGCTGGAGGTGACGGTACTGGAAATGGCGCAGCGGGTCATGAGCCGCGTGACCTGCGCACAGGTGTCGGCGTTCTACGAGAGCGAGCACGCGCGCCAGGGGGTGCGCATCCTGTGCAACGCCCGCGTCCGCGCGCTCGCCGCCGACCCACGTAGCGGGCGCGTGCGCGCGGTGCTCACCGAGGAGGGGGGCGAGCATCCGGCCGACATCGTCATCGTCGCGGTCGGAGTGGCGCCGGCGGACGAGCTCGCCAGGGCCGCAGGAATCGAATGCGAGAACGGCATCGTGACGGACGTGCACTGCCGCACCTCGGAAGAGGCGATCTACGCTGCGGGGGACTGCGCGAGCCACCTCAACCGCCAGTACGGGCGGCACCTGCGCCTGGAATCCGTCGACAACGCCTTCGAGCAGGGCAGCACCGTCGCGCTCAACCTGCTCGGCACGCCGACTCCGCACGACAAGGTGCCGTGGTTCTGGTCGGACCAGTTCGATCTCAAGCTCGTCATCGTCGGCGTCTCCCACGGCTACGACACCGTGATCCTGCGCGGCGCGCCGGCCTCGCGCAGCTTCAGCGCCTGCTACCTGCGCGGCGGCGAGCTCATCGCCATCGACACCGTCAACCAGCCCAAGGACCAGATGGCCGCGCGCAAGCTCATCGCCGCGCACGTCCGGCCCAACCCCGACAAGCTCGGCGACCCGGCGATCGCCCTGAAGGATGCGCTCTGAGCGAAGCGATGTCCGGACGGGAAGTCAGAACGCCCAGGTGACCCCGAGCGATAGCAGACGCGGGTTGCCGCCGGCCGCATTGAAGCCCTCGTACTCACCGCGCACGGCGAAGGCGCCCAGCTTGCACTGCACGCCGGCGCCTGCGGCAAAGCTGGTGTTCGTGCGGCTGATGGGCAGAAACAGCGGAGCCAACAGGCAGGAGGGACAGACAAGGTCGAGGCCAGCCTTGCTCTGCAGCCGCGCGACACCGCCTTTGACAAAGACCTCCACCACCGGCAGCGGAAGGTAGAACATCCCGAATGCCGTCGCGCCCTTCATGGCGACGTTCGGTACATAACTGCCGCCGAGGCGACTGGGATGACCGAAGTCGACATACGCGAGCTCCGCACCTGCGACTGGGATCGGACGCACACCCAGAATGACCTCGTACGCTGCATGGTCTTCCCTGAACTGACTGGCGTCCGGGAGGGTTGCCTCGACGCGCGCCTGACCGAAGGCACCCCCCAGGTAGAGCCCGAGGGGGGTAGCGGCCTGCGCTGCGGGCGCCGCAAGCCACAGGACGAAGGCGGCGACACCGGCCGCCCAGCCGGATCGCCGCGTGCGACCGACCATGTTGTCGTGCATCAGGGCACTCCACTTGCCCGCCGTCGGCACGGCCGGAAACACACAACGCACGCGAGCGCGGTGCGTTGACCCGCGCCCTCAGCGCAGCACGATCAGCAGATCCTTGGCCTCCACCGCCTGCCCGGGCCGGGCGAGCACCTCGGCGACCTGGCCGTCGCTCTCGGCGCGCACCGCAGTCTCCATTTTCATCGCTTCGAGCGTCAGCAGCAGATCCCCGCGCGCAACGCTCGCGCCCGCGGCCGCCGTGACGGTGACCACCACCCCGGGCATGGGCGCCCCCACGTGCCGCACGTTGCCGGGCTCGACCTTGCGCGGCGCGGGCCGGCGCGCGACCTGGCTGCGATCGGGCACGCGCACCGAGCGCGGCTGCCCGTTCAGCTCGAAGAACACCGTGCGCGTGCCGTCCTCGTGCGGCTCGCTGCACGCGATGTAACGCACGATGAGGGTCTTGCCGCGCTCGAGATCGACGCTGATCTCCTGCCCGGGCTCCATGCCGTAGAAGAACACCGGCGTCGGCAGGATCCCCGCGTCCCCGTACAGCCCCCGCTCCTGCGCGTACTCCAGCCACACGCGCGGGTACATCAGATAGGAGGCGAGATCCTCGTCCGTGACCGGGCGTGGCAGGCGCTCCTGAATGCGGGCGCGTTCGGCGGCGAGGTCCACCGGCGGCAGCGTCGCGCCGGGGCGTGCGGTGAGCGGCGCCGTGCCCTTGAGCACCTTGCGCTGCAACGCCGGCGGAAAGCCCCCGTGGGGCTGGCCGAGCGCGCCGCGGAAGAATTCCACCACCGACTCGGGGAACGCCACTTGCGTGTCCGGATCGAGCACCTGCTCGCGGCTGATGCCGCTCGTCACCATGAGCAGCGCCAGGTCGCCGACCACCTTGGAAGTCGGGGTGACCTTCACGATATCGCCCAGCAGGGCGTTGACGTCCGCGTAGGCCGCCGCCACCTCCGGCCAGCGCGCATCGTCGATGCCGAGCGCGCGCGCCTGGGCCCGCAGGTTGGTGTACTGCCCGCCCGGCATGCCGTGCACGTACACCTCGGAGGCGCCGGCGCGCATGTCGCTCTCGAACGCGCTGTACTGCCGCCGCACCTGCTCCCAGTATGAGGAGATCATCCGCAGCCGCTGCGGATCGACGAGCGGATCGCGCGGCCCGTGGCGCAGGGCCTCGATGAGCGAGCCGAGGTTGGGCTGCGAGGTCAATCCGCTCATGGCGTCGATGGCCCCGTCGACGGCATCCGCCCCCGCGTCGATCGCCGCGAGCACACTGGCGGCGGCGATGCCGCTGGTGTCGTGCGTGTGGAAGTGCACCGGCAGCCCGACCTCCTCCTTCAGGGCCTTGACCAGCGCGTACGCAGCGCGCGGCCGCACCAGGCCCGCCATGTCCTTGATGCCGAGCACATGGGTGCCGGCGGCCTTGAGCTCGCGCGCCAGCTCGAGGTAGTAATCGAGCGTGTACTTCTTCTCGCGCGGATCGCTCAGGTTGCCGCTGTAGCAGATCGAGGCCTCGCAGAGCTTCCCGGCCTCGAGCACCGCATCGATCGCCACGCGCATGTTCTCGACCCAGTTGAGCGAGTCGAAGATGCGGAACACGTCGATGCCGCGCTGCGCGGCGCGCGCCACGAAGAAGCGCACGACGTTGTCGGGATAGTTCGCATAGCCCACCGCGTTGGCCGAGCGCAGCAGCATCTGCAGCAGCAGGTTCGGCAGCCGCTCGCGCAGCAGCGTGAGGCGCTGCCAGGGATCCTCGCGCAGGAAACGCAGCGCGACGTCGAACGTCGCCCCACCCCAGCACTCCACCGAGAACAACTCGGGCAGGAGGCTCGCGTAGTACGGCGCGATCGCCGTCATGTCGAGGGTGCGCAACCGCGTCGCCAGCAGCGACTGGTGCGCATCGCGCATGGTGGTGTCGGTGAGCAGCACGCGCTGCTCGGCGAGCATCCAGGCGGCAAAACGCTCCGGCCCGAGCTCATCGAGCCTTTGCTTCGTGCCCGGCGCGGGCGCGGGCAGCGGGCCCGGCGGCAGCCTTGCGGCGGTGAGCGGCCGCGGGCGCGCGCGAGCGCGGGTCTCGTCGTTGCCGTTGACGATGAGGGTGCCGAGGTAGCTGAGCAGGCGCGTGGCGCGATCGCGCTTGCGCGGCCCGTGGAACAGCTCCGGGGTGTCGTCGATGAAGCGCGTGGTGTACTCGCCGCGCGCGAAGCGCGCATGCGTGATGAGCTGGTCGAGGAAGCGCAGGTTGGTGACCACGCCGCGCACGCGAAACTCCGCCAACGCCCGGTGCATGCGTGCGATGGTCTCCTCGGGCGTCGGCGACCAGGCGGTCACCTTGACCAGCAGCGAATCGTAGGAGCGCGTGATGATCGCGCCGCTGTAGGCGGTGCCGGCATCGAGCCGGATGCCGAAGCCGGCCGGGCTGCGGTAGGCGGTGATCTTGCCGTAGTCGGGGACGAAGTCGTTTTCCGGATCCTCGGTGGTGATGCGGCACTGCAGGGCGTGGGCGCCGATGCGGATGTCGGGCTGAGCCGGCACGCCGCTTGCGGACTCACCGATGCGCTCGCCGTCGGCGATGCGGATCTGCGCCTTCACCAGGTCGATGCCGGTCGCGCACTCGGTGACCGTGTGCTCGACCTGGATGCGTGGATTCACTTCGATGAAATAGCAGCGGCCGCTGTCGGCATCCTGCAGGAACTCGACCGTGCCGGCGTTGCGATAGTGCGCGGCGCGGCCGATGGCGAGCGCCGCGGCGCTCAGCTCCTCGCGCTGCGCGGGTGTGAGGAACACCGCCGGCGCGCGCTCCACCACCTTCTGGTTGCGCCGCTGCACCGTGCAGTCGCGCTCGAACAGGTGCACCAGAGTGCCGTGATGGTCGCCGAGCAGCTGCACCTCCACGTGCCGCGCGCGCTCGAGCAGCTTCTCCAGGTAGACCTCGTCGTTGCCGAATGCGGCCAGGGCTTCGCGCCGCGCGAGCGGCAGCAGCTCCTGAAGCTGCGCCTCGCTCGTCACCACGCGCACGCCGCGCCCGCCGCCTCCCCAGCTGGCTTTGAGCATCAGCGGGTAGCCGATGGCGCGCGCCAGCTGCGCGCTCTCCCCGAGGCTCGCCGGCAGCGGGCCCGTGGCCGGCATCACCGGCACACCCGCCGAGGCGGCCAGCTCGCGCGCCCTGACCTTGTTGCCGAGCAGCCGCAGGGTCTCGGTCTGCGGGCCGATGAACACGATGCCCGCCGCGCGTGTCGCGCACGCGAATTCGGGGTTCTCGGACAGGAAACCGTAGCCGGGATGAATCGCATCCACCCGCGCCTCGCGCGCGACGGCGAGGATGCCGGCGATGTCGAGGTAGGCCTCGACCGGCCCGCGCCCGGCGCCGATGAGGTACGCCTCGTCCGCCTTGGTCCGGTGCAGCGAGAAGCGGTCCTCCTGCGAATAGATCGCCACCGTTCGCAGGCCGAGCTCGCTCGCCGCCCGCATGACGCGGATGGCGATCTCGCCGCGGTTGGCGACCAGGAGGCTGCTGAGCCGCTGCGAGGTGGCCGGATTCACTCTATGATTCGCCCGTCCGGAGTTGGGGAGACCCGTGGGGCACGCGCGCGTGCCGCGGGAGGCGGCATCGATCATAGCCGCAGAGGGGAAACGATGTCGCGCCCGAGACTGCTCGCGCTCCTGTGTTTGGCCGTGGCGATCGGGCCGGCTCACGCCAGCGAGCCGCGGCCGCTGGCGATCGCCATCCACGGCGGCGCGGGCGTGATCGACCCGGCGAAGATGACCCCGGCGCACGCGGCTTCCTACCGCGCGGGGCTGGCGGCGGCGCTCGATGCGGGCTACGCGATCCTCGAGCGCGGCGGCTCGAGCCTGGATGCGGTGACGGCCGCGGTGCGCACCATGGAGGACGACCCGCAGTTCAACGCCGGCCGCGGCGCGGTCCTGAACCACGACGGCGATGCGGAGCTCGACGCCGCCATCATGGACGGACACGGGCCGCGCGCCGGGGCGGTGGCGGGCGTGCGCCACGTCAGGAACCCCATCGAGCTCGCGCGCCGGGTGATGGAGAAGAGCCCGCACGTGCTGCTGGTGGCCGAGGGCGCGGAGGAGTTCGCGCTCGAGCAGGGCGTGGTGCTCGTGCCGCGCGAGTATTTCCGCACCGCGGCGCGCGTACGCGAGCTGGAGGAGGCGCGGCGTCAGGCCGGCGAGCTCAAGGCGGCCGCGCCCGGGCCCAGCGGCACCGTGGGGGCGGTGGCCCTCGACCGCGCGGGCCATCTCGCCGCCGCCACCTCCACCGGGGGGCTCACCGACAAGCACCGCGGGCGGGTCGGCGACTCGCCCATCGTCGGTGCGGGCACCTACGCCGACGATGACTCCTGCGCGGTCTCCGGCACCGGACAGGGCGAGTTCTTCATCCGTCAGGTGGTCGCCTACGACATCTGCGCGCTGGTGAAATACCGGCACCTGACGCTCGCGCAGGCGGTGCGCGAGCTCATCCACGAGAAGCTGCGCCGCAGCGGCGGCGAGGGGGGCGTGATCGCCGTGGACCGATACGGGAACATCGCCATGGATTTCAACAGCGTCGGCATGTTCCGCGGCGCGCGCGACTCGCGCGGCCGGCGCGACATCGCCATGTATCGTGATGCGCAGTAAGAGCGCGCAGGAGCCGCACAGGTACGCGATCGCCATCCACGGCGGCGCGGGAGCGGTGCCGCGTGCGATGCTGTCGAAGCTGCGCGAGCAGCGCTACCGCGCGGGCCTGGAGGCGGCGCTCGACGGCGGCTTTGCGCTGCTCGAGCGCGGCGGCAGCGCTCTGGATGCCGTCACCGGCGCGGTGCGCGTGCTCGAGGACGACCCCTGCTTCAACGCCGGGCACGGTGCCGCCCTCACCCGCGACGGCGCGGCCGAGCTCGACGCCGCGATCATGGACGGCCGGCAGCTGCGCGCCGGCGCGGTCGCCTCCGTGCGGCACGTGCGAAATCCGATCGAGCTCGCGCGCCGGGTGATGGAGAAGTCGCGGCACGTGCTCCTGGTGGGCTCGGGCGCCGAGGAGTTCGCACTGGAGGAGAGTCTCGTGCTGGTGCCCAACCTCTACTTCCGCACCGCGGAGCGCCAGGAACAGCTCGGGTCCGAGCAGCGCGGCGAGCGCGTCTCGGACCTGGTCCCCGCCGCGCAGGGCACGGTGGGGGCGGTGGCGCTCGACGGCGACGGGAATCTCGCCGCCGCCACCTCCACCGGCGGGATGACCAACAAGCGCCCGGGGCGCGTCGGGGACTCCCCGATCATCGGCGCCGGCACCTACGCCAAGAACGGCGTGTGCGCGGTCTCGGCGACCGGGCACGGCGAGTATTTCATCCGCGCGGTGGCCGCCCATCACGTGTGCGCCGCGGTCGAGTACCGGGCCTTGAGCCTCGAGCAGGCGGTGCGCGAGATGCTGCACGGGATACTCCCGGCACTCGGCGGGGACGGCGGCCTCATCGCGGTCGGTGGCGACGGGCAGATCGTCATGGACTTCAGCACCGAAGGCATGTTCCGCGGCGCGCGCGACTCGGCCGGCCGGCGCGAGATCGCGATCTACTGACCGGGCCTTTTTCTCGGTGGAGATCCTCACGCCAGCGCATCGGCGGTCGACACGATGCGCGCGAAGCGCCCGTCGAGCACCAGCTCGGTGCGCTCGAGGATTTCCTGCGCCGACACCTCGCGCCCGGAGCGCGATAAGCGGCCACATCTTGTGGCATCAGGGACGACGCTGCCAGCGGTGCGACAGACGCATACCGGGCAAAAACGGACACGAGCCTCAGGCGTCTACCCCGGGGCGGGGACTTGGGCCTACACTAGCCCACGAAGCGCGTCGCTTCGCGAAAACAACGATTCCTTGGGAGGAGTGCATGCTGCCGCACCAGAGGCTAAAGAGCGTCGTTCTGCCATGGCTCGCGCTGTCGAGCCTGGGCGCCACACTCACCGCGTGGGCCGCCGATCAGCCGCCACCGCAGATTCCAACCTGCGACAAGAGGATCGGCACGCTCGCGGTCACCGAGCCGGAGAACAAGTGGTGGCTCGCGTACAACCTCGAGTCCCCCGAAGCGCTCATCAAGGTGTTCGTGTCCCAGTCCAAATGCTTCACGCTGCTCGATCGCGGCAAGGGCCTCGCGGCTGCGCAGCAGGAGCGGGCGCTGGCCGGCAGCGGCGAGATGCGCGGCGGCTCCAACGTCGGCAAGGGGCAGATGAAGGCGGCCGACTACGTGCTGGTGCCGGATGTGGTCACCAAGAACAGCAACTCCGGCGGCCGCAACCTCGGCGGGCTGGTCGGGGGGCTGCTCGGCGGGGTGGCGGGCGCCGTGGTCGGCGGCATCAGTCTCAAGAGCAAGACCGCGGATGTCGTGCTGACCTTGACCGACGTGCGCTCCACCGAGCAGCTCGCCATGCAGCAGGGACATTCGAAGAAGACCGACCTCGGCTGGGGCGCCGGCGGCGGCGCCTTCTTCGGCGGCTTCGCGGCGGCCGGCGCGAGCAGTTACGCGAACACCGAGATCGGCCAGGTCGTCACCATGGCCTACCTCGACGCGTTCACCAAGCTCGTCAATGAAGTCAAGGGCATGACTCTGAACGCCAAGGCCGACAACGCCACGCAGTCGGTGACCATGGCCAAGCCGGGCAAGATGTACGAAGCGGCCAATATCAAGTCGAAGAAGGTGCGCGATCTCGACCCGGGGATGACGCTCTATCCGAGCGGCGAGAAGGACGGCCTGTGGTGGAAGGTGAGTGACGAGCTCGGCAACGAGGGCTGGGTGCCCTCCACGCTGTTCCAGCTCGCGAAATAGGCCGCGCCGGGTGCGCGGCTCACGGCGCGAGCGCGCCGGCATCGGAGCGCTCGGGCAGCGAGGCGCGGGCGTCCGCCGCGAGCAGCGTGAGCCCGTGCAAGCGCGCGCGCTCGAGCACCGGCGCCTCGCCGGAGGCCGCCGCCAGCAGCAGCTCGCGCCACACCTGCACACGCGCCGGCCAGCGCGGCCGCAGCCAGTGCGGGTGAGTCTGCGCCAGTGAATGGACCTGGCGCAGGCTGAGGTGAGCGATGAGCGCGGCGCACGGCGCGCTCATACCGAGCAGCAGCCGCGCCGCGGCGGCGTGCGCACGCGCCAGGTGCCAGGCGTAGGTGAACACCAGCCTCGCAACCTCGTTCGCCCCGGCCACGGTAAAGAATGTGCTGTAGGCGGCCTCCCCGGCATCGCCCACGCCCAGCGGCGCCGGCTGCCGCCAGCGCTGCGGGTCGGCGAAGCCCGCGTCCACCAGCAGGTAGGGACAGGCGGCGGCGCGCCGCCGCGCCGCGGCATCCAGCAGGCGCCACAGCTCCCCGACCTGCCGCAACAGCAGGCTCGGCTGGGCGCAGCGCACCGCGGCCTGCTCCGCGAACAATCCCAGGCACAGCTCGTTGAGCTCGACCAGCGACTCGAGCGTCTCGGGGTGCAGCCAGCGCTCCGCCAGACCCCAGCCTTCGCCGCAGGTCCCGTCGTGCGTCTCGCACTGCAACAGCATGGCGCGCCCCTTCAGTCACGAGGCGCTATCGTAACGGAGCCGGGCCGCGAAGCCATCCGTGGAATTTGGTATTTTTTTACCAAATTTGCGGGTTGAGTTTTGCCGCATCTTTCCCACAATGTAGCGACCCCTTAGGCCGCCGGACGACTCCCATGCGCATCTGCGACGATCGCTACCGGCGCGAGCGAGCGCGCATGGAGCTGGCGCTGCGCTTCCTGCGGCACGAGGCGCGCACCCAGACCATCCGCGCCTGGACCGGCCTGTCGGACGACCGCATCCGCAAGCTGTACCGTTCCTACATGAGCCAGGCGCGCCGCTACCTGCCGCGTCATCGCGGCAAGTCCCCGCACCAGGTCGCCTATTTCACCCGCTCGCTGCGCCTGCAGCAGGAGACCGCGGTGCTGGCGAGCGTGCTGTCGCTGCTGGGCGTCGTGCCGACGGCGCCTGCCGCGGGAACGCCCGGCGCACTGCCGGGGCTCACGCGCGGGGAGCTGTTATGCCAGGCGTTCGAGGCCTACCGGCTGCTGCTGCCCGCGGCGCAGATCTCCTTCGAGCACACCGTGTTTCTCGCCACCGCACTCGCGCGCGGCGACCAGCTGCGCTTCGGTTGCTGCAGCGACTGCGGGGGCCTGCTGGTGACCGAGCGTTTTCCGCTGCGCGAGCGGCGCTGCCATCATTGCGCGAGCCCGATGCACTCCTGCTGAGGCACCCGGGAAAAACGCGCCTGCCTCGACGCATGAGCGCGCGCCGTCCGGCAGGACGCGCAATTTCCCGCACGTCCCGGATAGAATCCGCCGCCACTGCCCATGCGGCGAGCTTCGTTCATGGATCACGATCGCGCCAACTTCTTCTCCGGTCCCTATCTCGAGCGGCGCGCGGAGGCGCGCGAGGACCCGGACTGGATCGCATCCGCGCGCGCCGATCCGGCGACCCTCTACCTGGTCGGCCACGGCACCGCGCACCTGCTGCATGCGGACAGCCCGCCGCGCATCGCCTTCCTCGCGCACGGCGCGCCACTGGTGCGCGCCGCGGACGAGGCGAGCCTGGTGCTGCTGGGGTGGTTTCGCGGCATGCGCTGCGTGCTGCTCGATCTGCCTCCCGGACAGGCGGTCGGTGCGCCGGCGGGCACGGCGTTCGAAGAGCTGCGGCCGCTCGCGCCGCTGCTGGCCGCGGACGAAGCGGGCCTGCTCGCCTATGCGCGAGCCATGGCGATCTGGCGCGCGCGTCACCGCCACTGCGGAGTGTGCGGCGCAGGCACGATCGCGACCCGCGCCGGCCACATTCTGGTGTGCTCGAATGCGGCGTGCGCGCAGGAGCTGTTTCCGCGCATCGATCCGGCCATCATCGTGCTGGTGAGCGACGGCGAGCGGGCGCTGCTCGGACGCCAGTCGAGCTGGCCGCCGCGGCGCTACTCCACCATCGCCGGTTTCGTCGAGCCCGGCGAGAGCCTGGAGGACGCGGTCGAGCGCGAGGTGGCGGAGGAGACCGGCGTCGTCGTGACCGGCCTGCGCTACGACTCCTCGCAGCCGTGGCCGTTTCCCTCCTCGCTGATGATCGGCTTTCAGGCCTCGGCGGCCGCCGGCAGCAGCGTACGCGTGAGCGGCGAGCTGGAGGACGCGCGCTGGTTCACGCGCGCGCAGATCGATGCGGGCGAGGCGCTGGCGCCGCCCTCGCAGTCCATTTCCTGGCGCCTGATCGAGACCTGGCTGAAGGGACGCGGCTAGCCATGTGCCTGCTGGTGCTCGCATGGCAGGCCCATCCCCGCTACCGCCTGGTGGTGGCCGCCAACCGTGACGAGTATCACGAGCGCCCGGCCGCGGCGCTGGCGAAGTGGCCGCCGCCGGCGGCTCTGATCGCCGGACGCGACCTGCGTGCGCAGGGCGCCTGGCTCGCCGTGGACCGTGAGCGGCGCTTCGGCGTGGTCACCAACTTTCGCGAGCTGCAGCCACCGCGGCCCGGGGCGCCGTCGCGCGGGGAGCTGATCCCGCGCTACCTGAATGCGCCGGCGCTTGCGGTGAGCGCGCAGCAGTTCTTCGCCGCCCTCGAAGGTGAGGCGCAGCGCTACTCCGGATTCAACCTGCTGCTCACCGACCGTGATTCGCTCTGGTACGGCTCAAACCGCGCCAGCCCGTTCGCGCGAGCGCTCACCCCCGGCATCTACGGTCTGTCGAACGAGCTTCTCGACACACCGTGGCCGAAACTGCAGCGGGTGCGGCGCGGCTTCGAGGCGTGGCTCACCCGGCCGCAGTCCGGATCGCCCGCCGCGCTGTTCGAGCTCCTCAAGGACCGCACGCAGGCGGCGGAGGACGGCGCGCTGCCGCGCAGCGGCAGCGGGCTGCCGCCGGAGTGGGACCGGATCCTGTCCGCGCCGTTCGTGCTGCACCCCAAGTACGGCACCCGCTGCTCGAGCGTCGTGCTGCTCGAGCCCGGCGGCCGGCTGTACTTCGCCGAGCGGCGCTTCGACCCGCGCGGCGAACCGGCCGGCGAAACTGAATTCGAGCTGAACCCCGGGCAGTGGCCGTGAGGCACGGAACCCGCGCCGCAGGCGCGCGCTCTCACTACCAGCGGCGAGCGGCAGCGCTCGCGAGGCTCTAGAATTCCGTTGAGATGACGCAGCGCAATCCCCTGCCGCAGGCTCGTCGACGGCACAGGCGGGCCCCGGCGGTTGCCCTGTGTCTGCTCGCCTGCCCGCTCGCGCACGCCGCCGGGGTGAAAGTGGAGATCCGCGGCGTCGACGAGGAGCTGCGCGCCAACGTGCTCGTCTACCTGAGTTTCGAGCGCTACAAGAAGGGCGGCGCGGACCTCAACGCCGACACGATCGAGCGGCTGCACAACCGCGTAGAGCGCGAGGTGCAGTCGGCCCTCCGACCCTTCGGCTACTACGAGCCGCAGGTCGACTCCAGCGTCAGCGACCTGGGCCACGGCGACTGGCGCGTCATCATCAACATCAACCCGGGCAAGCCGGTGCTGGTCGCGCACATCGACGTGCGCGTCGACGGCTCGGGGGAAAACGATCCGCTGTTCCAGCGTATCCTGCGGCACCTGCCGCTGCACGATGGCGAGCGCCTCGAGCACGCCGCCTACGAGAGCATCAAGACCGACCTGCAGCGCACCGCGGCCACCTACGGCTACCTCGACGCGCGCCTCATCCGCAACGAGCTGGTCGTCGACCCGCCCAACCGCAAGGCGAACATCGCGCTCGAGCTCGATACCGGTGAGCGCTATCACTTCGGCGCCACCAGCATAAGCCAGGGCGTGGTCCGCGAGGCGCTGGTACGCCGTTACCTGCGCTACCAGGAGGGCGACCCCTTCGATCTCACGCAGGTGCTGCGCACCCAGTTCGCCCTCGACGACTCGCAGTACTTCTCCAACCTCGAGGTGCTGCCCGGGGATCCCGATCGCAGCACGCACATCGTGCCGGTGAGCATCCACGCCGACCCGAGCCGGCGACACCGCTACTCCTTCGGCGCCGGCTATGCCACCGACACCGGCCCGCGCGGCACGTTCGGCTTCGAGGACCGGCGCATCAACTCGCTCGGCCACAGCTTCAGCGTCGAGGTGCAGGCGGCGCAGGTGACGCGCTACAGCCTGCAGAGCCGCTACAACGTGCCGATCGGCGACCCGGCGGTGGAGAAACTGACCCTGGCGGGCACGGTCGAGCAGCGCCAGCTCGCGGATGTGACCACGCACACGCTGTCGGTGGGTCCGAGCGTCACCGAGGTCAGGGGCGGCTGGCAGCACGTGTGGCTGGTGACCGCAACGCGTACCACCAGCGACCTGCCGCTCGGAGCGCAGTTGTTCCCCGGTGCGCACACCGACCACCTGCTGGTGCCCGGAATCGACCTCGCTTCGGTCCCCAAGGGGTATCTGGGCGAGGCGCTGTTCGAGCATCCGTTCTTCGCCGAGCTGCGCGGCTCGCACAGCTCGCTCGGCTCCGATTCCAACTTCATCCAGCTGCACCTGCAGGCCGAGCGGGTGTTCCGGCTCGGCAGGAAATGGCACCTGCTGCTGCGCGATGAGGTGGGCGCGAGCCTGGTGTCGCGCTTCAGCCAGCTGCCGACCGTGTTCCGCTTCTTCGCCGGCGGCGACAACAGCGTGCGCGGCTTCGCCTACAATGATCTGTCGCCGACCGAGGCGGTGTGCACCCAGGATCCGGCCACCCAGCAGTTCCTGCGCAACCCCGACGGCAGCTGCCAGCGGATCGACCAGTACATCAAGGTCGGCGGCAAGGACGTGATCACCGGCACCGTGGAGGTGATCCGCGATCTGCCGAACAATTTCGGGATCGCCGCCTTCTTCGACTATGGCAACGCCTTCAACAGCTTCGCACAGCTCGCCCGCCAGTGTTCGCCGGCAGCCGCGCAGCAGCAGGAGTGTACCTCGCTGCAGTACTCGGTCGGCGTCGGCCTGCGGGTGCGCCTGCCGGTCATGACGCTCGGGGTGGACATCGCCGAGCCCCTGACGAGCAGCCTGCGCTGGGACGCCACCGCGCAAGTGTTCAGGTCCGTGCACCCCGGCCCGCGCCTGCACGTCAACTTCTCGCCGAAGCTGTAGCGATGCTCAGCCTGCGCCGCCTGTTGCTGGTCCTCGCCTGCGCGGCAGTCGTCCTGGCCATCGTGGCGCCGGCGGCACTCATCTGGTCGGCGCTCTACACCAGCAGCGGGCTGCAGTTCGTCATCGGGCACATCCCGCACCGCATGGGCGGCGTGCAGCTCGACATCGTCGGCGTCAGCGGCACGGTGGCCGAGGGCCTGCGCGTCGAGCGCGTCGAGATCGATCACGATCTGGTGCACCTGAAGTTCGAAGGCATCGAGGGCCAGGTGGCGCTCATGCCGCTCGTACTGCAGACCATCCGCGTGCGTCACGGCACGGTGAGGAGCGCCCTCATTCAAGTGAAGCGCCGCACTCATCCCTCGCTCCCCGGTCCACTGGTCTTCATGCCGCGCTGGCTCATCGTCAGCGCCGAGCAGGGGCGGGTGGCGAGCGCGACGCTCACCGTTCCCAACGGCTTCCGTCTGCAGGCCACCGACATCAGCGGTGCAGCAGTCATCCGTCACAACCTCATCCGCTTCTTTCAGGCCGAGGGGCTCCTGGGAGGCGGGCCGCGCGTCAGCGCGATCGGCGACCTGCGCGCCGCCGATCCGCTCGGGATGGAGGTCAAGGCGCACCTGGACTGGACTCCGGTCGGGCAGGTGCACTGGGTCGTCGCCGGCACGGCCCGCGGCGATCTCAATGCCCTCACCATCGTCGCGCAGGCCGAGAGTCCCTTCCGGGGCAGCTTCAACGGGCGCGCGCTCGATCTCACCGACCGCTGGCACTGGGTCGGCGAGGCGCAGGTGCAGGATTTCGATCTGCAGGCCTGGGGCGTGCGCGGCCCGTTCGGCAGGATCACCGCCCGCCTCGCCGCCTCCGGTGACGACGCGGGCTTCAACGCGCACGGACCCGTCGATCCCACCGGACTGCACGCCGGGCTGTTCGAGGCGCAGTTCTCCGGCAGCTACGCCAACCGCGTGCTGACGGCGAAGCACGTGGAGCTGCGCCAGCTCGCCTCCGGGGCGGTTGCCCGCGGCGCCGGCACCATCGGCATCGACGGGCCGCGACTCGATCTGAGCGGCGAGGTGAGCGACTTCCGCTGGCCGCTGGTGGGTCGTGACCCGGCGGTGTCCGGCGCCACCGGCTCCTTCACCCTCGCCGGCGTGCTGCCGTACCGGGTGCGCCTCAGCGGCAGCGCGCAGGTAGCCGGGCTGGCGCCGATACCGGCGGACGTGAGCGGCACACTCGGCCCGGACAGCTTCGCGTTCGACAGCGCGGAGATCGACCTGTTCGGCGGTCACGCGAGCCTCAGCGGCCAGGTGGTGTGGTTCCCGGCGCGGAGCTGGTCGGTGGCGGGCCACGCGACCGGCATCAACCCCGGCGTGCTGCGCGCGGATCTGCCCGGCAGCGTCAGCTTCATGCTCGGGGCCTCGGGGCGCGGCTTCGACACCCGGGGCGATCTCACCGTCTCGTTCAGTGACTTGAGCGGCAAGCTGCGCGGCGTGGCGGCGAGCGGCTCCGGCGCCCTGACACGCACGGGAAACACCTGGGGGTTCAGTCAGGTGCGGCTCGGGTTGGGAACCGCGCGCGTGGCGCTGGATGGGCACGTCAACGAACGCATGGATGTGCGCTTTGCGGTCTCGGCGGAAGACCTGAGCCTGCTGGCGCCCGGCACCCGCGGCGAGCTCAAGGCCTCCGGGACCGTGGGCGGCACGTTTGCCGATCCGGTGATCGTCGCCACGGCGCACGGCGGGGACCTCGATTACCAGGGCATCAAGCTCGAGAGTGTCGACGCGAACGTGAACTTCGATCCCGGCGCATCGGGGCGGGAGTCGAAAATCGACGCGCGCCTGCGCAAGCTGAGCTATCAGGACCGTGCGCTCGAGAGCGTCACGCTCACTCTCAGCGGTCCGCCGGCCGCCTACCAGGTGCAGCTCGCGGTCGCGGCCACCGGTCTCACCGCGAGCGCCGCGGCGCGCGGGGCCTACGCGCACGGAACCTTCACCGGTGCGCTCAACGCCCTCACCATCAACGGCAGCGAGTCGCTGCACCTGTCGCTCGAGCGTCCGGTGGGACTCACGGCGGCGCCCGATCACGTGCGCCTGGAATGGCTGTGCCTGGTGGGCACACCGGGCAGCATGTGCGCCGACGGCGAATGGAGCGCGGCGGCGTGGTTCACGACCGTCATGACCAACCAGTTGCCGCTCAACACGCTCACCGCCGGCATGACCCCGGCCGTGGAATATCTCGGCCGCGTCAACGCACTCGCGCGCCTGTCGGGCGGCGCGAGCACGCCGCTCATGGGAACCCTGCGGGCCGAGCTGACCGATGCCGAGCTCGCCCACAAGCTCGCGAGCCACAAGATCGAGCACACCCGCATCGGCTCGGGCACGGTGACGCTGAGCGCGACGCCGACGCTCGTCAGTGCCCAGGCCGATCTCGGCGACGGCGAGGTCGGCACCCTCCACGGCCGGTTCGAGGCGCAACGCACCACGGCGCGGGGAACATCGCCGGTCGAAACGCAAGCTCGGGGAACAGCGCCAGGAGCAACGCTGGCGCGGGGAACATCGCAAGTAGCAACGCTCGCGCGCTGGCAGGACATGCCGCTCAGCGGCGAGCTGCACGCGCAAACGGCCGAGCTCGGCCTCCTGTCGCTATACGAGCCGGACATCGACCGCGCCGCCGGCCACTTCAACGCGGATATCCAGCTGGCCGGCACCGCCGGGACGCCGCGGCTTTCCGGGGCGCTCAAGGTCAGCGACGGCGAGATCGATGTCTACCAGGTGAACCTCGGCCTGCGCCAGGTGCAGCTCGACGCACGCGTGAGCGAGGCGGGGCTCGATTTCAACGGTAGTGCGCACGCCGGCGCCGGCAGCGTCACCGCCGGCGGCCACCTCGAATGGCGGGAGCTGCTGCCGTACGGGAAGTTTCATCTGCAGGGAACCAACCTGCGGGTCGCGGATGTTCCGGAGGCGCAGATCGACACCTCCCCCGATCTGGACTTCAACGTGAGCGGGCGCAGGATCGAGGTGACCGGCAAGGTCACGGTGCCGTACGCGAAGATCCAGCCCAAGGACTTCGCCGGCGCCGTGCGGGCCTCGCCGGATGAAGTGATCGTCGGCAGCGAGGAGGAGGATCCGACCAAGCGCTTCGAGGCGATGAGCACCATCACGCTCGGCCTCGGCGACCGCGTGAGCATCGACACCTCGGGGCTCACCGGCCGGCTCACCGGCAGCATCACCATCCGCAGCGGCTACGACGCCATCACGCGCGCGACCGGGGAGCTGTCGGTGGCCGAGGGCAAGTACACCGCCTATGCGCGCAAGCTCGACATCCAGCGCGGCCGCCTGATTTTCACCGGCGGCCCGATCGATAATCCGGGCATCGACCTGCGCGCCATCAAGGAATTCCCCGACGTCAAGGCCGGCGTCAACGTCCGCGGCACGCTGCTGCAGCCGCACATGACGTTCTTCTCCGATCCGCCGCTGCCGCAGTCGCAGGTGGTGTCGCTGATCCTGGCCGGGGGCTCGCTGGAGTCGGCGCAGAACCGCACCACCGGCAGCAGCGGCGCGGGCAGCGCGGCGCTGGCGCAGGGCGGCGCGATCCTCGCGCAGCAGCTCGGCTCGCACGTCGGGATCGAAGACGTGAGTCTCGAGTCCGACATCACCAACGAGACCTCCCTGGTGCTCGGCCGCTACCTGTCGCCGCGCCTGTATGTGAGTTACGGCATCAGCCTCACCCAGCAGCTCAACACGCTCAAGCTGCGCTACACCCTCGGCGATCACTGGACCGTGAAGACCGAGGCGGGCCAGGCCAGCGGCGCCGACCTGGTGTACTCCATAGAGAAGTAGCGGCAGAAGTAGCGCCGCGGCCGGCGCTATTTCGCGCAGTCCCCGACGCGCCGCCCCGTCATGCTCGACCTTATCGTCTGCCCCTGGTCGGTCCTGGAATTGATGACCGCCTTGAACGAGTCGGAGGAGAAGGTCCCCTCGAAGTGCGAGGTGGCGCGCTGGCATTGCATGACGAACTTCACCTCTTTGCCCGTCACGGTGTGAGCGGTCATCCTGCAGCTCGCGTCGTTGCGCTCCTCCGACAGCTGCTTGCTCAGCTTGGCGAGGTCGGTGTCGGCGATGCATTGCTGGCGCGTGCGCGGCTTCTGGAGCCTCTCCAGGTAGCCGGGCGGCAGCCCCTTCACCATCGCCGGCGGCAGCGTCACCTGCGAGGTCGACACGAGCTCGTACTTGCCCGGCTTCAGGTTGACCGTCTGGGCGTACAGCGCGCCGCACGCGAGGCTGGCGGCCAGGGCTGCGGCGCGGGCCGCGCGCCGCCGACGTGGTGAGTGCATGATCATCCCCTTCGCCCGGCAGCCCTGCGCGGCCGGCAGCCTGCGATCCGCTCGCCCCGAGAGCGACGGCGGCGCGTGAGCCAAATGCGCCGCCATTGTAGCCCCGGGGCGCGCCGCGCCCCCGCTTCTTGACTTTCATGCATTAAAATGCAGAATGTGCGCATGTTTATGCGCCTGCACGCGCGCCGGTGCTGAGCGACGCGCACCAGCTGCAGCGGCGCGGCGCCATCGTGCGCCTGCTGCGTGACGGCCTGGTGCGCAAGCAGGCCGATCTGGTGCGCCTGCTGAAGAAGGAAGGTCACGGCGCAACCCAGTCTTCCATCAGCCGCGACCTGCGCGATCTGGGGGTGCTCAAGGCGAGCGGCCGCTACGTGCTGCCGCCCGATGAGCTCACGCGCGCCAACGGCGACTTCGGCGCGCTCACGCAGTTCGTGCGCCAGCTGCGGCGCGCCGGCCCGTCGATCACCGTGCTGCGCACCACCATCGGCGCCGCGCAGAGCGTCGCCGTGGCGATCGACAAGGCCGAGTGGCCGGAAGTGGCCGGGACCCTCTCGGGCGACGACACCATATTCATCGCCACCGCCAACGCGCGTGCCCAGCAGGAGCTCGTCGGCCGCCTGCGCGCGCTGTTCCGGGTCTGATCATGTCCAACGCCGCTGCGCGCACGGGCATCCCCATCGTCCTCGCCTACTCCGGAGGCCTCGACACCTCGTTCCTGGTGCCGTGGCTCATCGAACATGAGCGCCGCCCGGTGATCACGGTCACCGTCGACACCGGCGGCATCGACGGTGAAGCCGCGCGCGCCCTGGCCGAGCGCGCCCGCGCGCTGGGGGCCGTGGAGCATCATCAGGTGGAGGCCCGCGCGGACTACTTCGAGCAGGTGCTGCGCTTCCTCATCATGGGCAACGTGCGGCGCGGGCAGCTGTATCCGCTGTGCGTCGGCGCGGAGCGCGTCATGCAGGCGCAGACCATCGCACGCCTGGCGCGCCAGCTCGGGTCCGACACCGTCGCCCACGGCTGCACCGCGGCCGGCAACGACCAGGTGCGCTTCGAGGTGGCGCTGCGCACCCTCGCCCCGGATCTGAGGGTGCTGGCGCCGGTGCGGGATGAGGCCTTCAAGCGCCAGGACGAGCTCGAGTACCTGCGGCAGCGCGCTCTGCCGGTGCCGCCCACGGCCGCCCGCTACTCGGTCAACCGCGGCCTGTGGGGCGTGACCATCGGCGGGCGCGAGACGCTCACCTCCGCCGGCAGCATCCCCGATGACGCCTGGCTCCTCACCCGCGATGCGTTCACGCGCCCGCGCCCCGCCGAGCGTCACGTGCTCGGCTTTCGGGCCGGCCGCCCGGTGGCGCTCGATGGCAGGGCCGGCTCCCCGGTCGAGATCATCGAGGCGCTCGAGGCCCTCGCGGCGCCGTTCGGCATCGGCCGCGGAATCCACCTGGGCGACACCATCATCGGCACCAAGGGACGCGTGGCGTTCGAGGCGCCGGCGGCGGAGGTGCTGCTCAGCGCGCACCGCGAGCTCGAGAAACTGGTGCTCACCGGCCGGCAGCAGCGCATCAAGGAGCTGCTCGCGCAGCCCTACGGCGATCTGGTGCACGAGGGGCAGCTGCTCGATCCGGTGTGTCGCGACATCGAGGCGCTGCTCTTGAGCTCGCAGCAGCGGGTGACGGGCGAGGTGCACCTGCTGCTGCGCAGCGGCAGCGTGTTCGTCGAGGGGGTGCAGTCGCCGTTCTCGCTCATGGCGGCCTCGCGCGGTGTGTACGGCGAAGCCCCGGGGGAGTGGTCGGCGAGCGATGCGCTCGGGTTCTCGCGGATCGCAGCGCTCCCGGGCGTGTTCCATGCCCGCGCCGGCGAGCGTGCGGCGACGCTCGCCGAGGAGCGCTAGCCATGCTCGGCGGCATGCGCAGCGTGGTGGTCGACAAGCTGGCCTCCGTCACCCAGGCCTGCGGCCTGTCGCACGAGGTGCGCATCGCCGCCGATATTCCCGCCGAGGAAGGCGTCGTCATCGTGGTCGAGGTCCTCAACAACAAGTCGACCTACAACACCCTCGAGCTGACCAGCGGCCGCATGGCCAAGCTCGGCAAGGGCGACGTGGTCGCGGGTGCGCTCGGCCATCGCCAGGCGCTGTTCGGCTACTCCGGCCACGTGCCCGCGGCGCTGCAACCCGGGGATGTCATCCAGATGCTCAACATCGGCGGCGTGCTCGGGGTGTGCGACTCCATCAACCCCGAGAAAGGCAAGCCGTTCGAGTGCCGCGTGCTCGGCGTCGCGCTCAACTTCCCCTATCTGGGCGAGCGCATCGGCGTGCCCGCCCGTGTGGGCCACAACAGGCTCGACGCCGACGCCGCGCTCGACACGCGTGGGGTGCCGGTGGTGGCGCTCGCCGGCACCTGCATGGAGGCCGGCAAGACCGCCGCCGCCTGCGCGGTCATCACCCGCATGCGCCACCGCGGCCTCACGGTGGATGCCTTCAAGGCGACCGGCGTCTCGCTGCGCCGCGACATCCTCGCCATGGAGGACGCGGGCGCGCGCCGCTGCGCGATTTTCACCGATCTGGGCGTCGTCACCACCACGCGCACGACCGGTCCGGCGCTCACCCGCACCATGCTCAGCGAGCTCGCCTCCGGCAAGCCCGACGTCGTGGTGTTCGAGCTCGGCGACGGCATCCTCGGCGGCTATGGGGTCGATGCGATCCTCGAGTGTCCCGATATCCGCACCGCACTGAGCGCCGTCATCCTGTCGGCGAACGATCCGGTCGCGGCCTGGGGCGGCGTGAAGCTGCTGCGCGAGCGCTTCCTCATCGAGCCGTGCGTGGTCACGGGCCCCGCCACCGACAACCAGGTGGGGGTCGACATCATCACTACCCAGATGGGGGTGCCGGCCTGCAACGCCATCGGCAACGGCGCGGCGCTCGGCGACCGCGTGATCGAGGCGCTCGGACTCGCGGCGGGGGTGCAGTGAGCGAGCGCATCCCCGCCGTGGTGCTCGGCGGTACCGGCTACGTGGCCGGTGAGCTGCTGCGCCTGATCGCCGCGCACCCGCGCTTCGAGCTCGCGGCGGCGATGTCCGACAGCCAGCCGGGCGAGCCGCTGGCGGCGGCGTTCCCGCACCTCGGCAGCGCCTACCCGCACGAGCGCTTCACGTCGCAGGCCCAGGCGCAGGAGATCGTGAGTACGGCGCGCGCCTCCGCCGTGTTCTCGGCCGCCCCGCACGGCGCCTCCGCCGCGCTCATCGACGCGCTGCTCAGGACGGCGGAGCGCGCCGGAACACAGCCGCGCATAGTCGACATCTCGGCGGATTTCCGCTATGCAACGCCGCAGGCCTACGCCGCGGTCTACCGGCAGCCGCACGCGGCTCCCGCGCGCCTGGCGCAATTCAGCTGTGCACTGCCCGAGCACCTGCGCGAGCTGCCGACCGCGCACGTCGGCCATCCCGGCTGCTTCGCCACCGCGATCCTGCTCGCGAGCGTGCCGCTGCTCGCCGCGCGCCTGGTGGCACCGACGCTGTTCGTGAGCGGCGTCACCGGCAGCACCGGCTCGGGGCGCAAACCCGTGGAAGGCACGCACCATCCGCTGCGGCACGCGGACCTGTACAGTTACGGCGCGCTCAAGCACCGGCACGTGCCGGAAGTGACCGCGTGCGCGCGCGCGGCCTGCGGGGTGGAGGCGCACTTTGCCTTCGTGCCGCATTCCGGGCCGTTCGCGCGCGGCATACACGTGACGGTGCAGGCGCAGCTCGCCCGCGCGCTCGACAGTGCGGGACTGCTGGCGGCGCTGCGCGAGTTCTACGCGCTCGCACCCTTCGTGCGGGTCGAGAGCCAAGCGCCGCGCATCAAGGACGTGGCGGGCAGCAACTACGCGCACCTGTCGGGGGCGGTCGCGGGCGGCACGGTGGCGGTCCTGTGCGCCATCGACAATCTCAACAAGGGGGCCGCCGGCGGCGCGGTGCAATGGATGAACCGCATGTTCGACCTGCCGGAGACCACCGGTCTCACGGCACCCGCGCCGGGCTGGACCTGAGGGCACGGGAATGCCAAAGCAGCAACCGGCGCGCACGACGACCGACGGCGGTATCCAGGCGGCGGCCCGGGCGCGCGATTTTCTCGCCCCGGTATTCTCGCAATACCCTCTGGAAGTCGCATCGGCGCAGGGCGTCTGGCTCACCAACAGCCGCGGGGAGCGGGTGCTCGATCTGTACGGCGGACATGCCGTCGCCGGCCTGGGCTACGCGCATCCGGCCTGGACCGCGGCGCTCGCACGCCAGGCGGAGGCCTGTCAGTTCCAGAGCAACGCGGTCGCGATGCGGGTGCGCGCGCGAGCCGCGCGGCGCCTGGTGCGCTTCTCGCGGCTGCCCTTCGCCAGCGTGTTCCTCGTCAACAGCGGCGCCGAGGCGAACGAGAACGCGCTCAAGGTGGCGCTGCGCGTGACGGGCCGGCCGCACGTCGCGGCCATCGAAGGCGGCTTTCACGGCCGCACCGCCGCGGCGGGCGCGGTGACCTGGGGCGCGCAGGCGAACTGGTACGGGTTTCCGCGCACGCCCTTCGAGGTGAGTTTCATCCCGCGCGGCGACCTGGCCGCCATCAGCGCCGAGGTCACGAGGCAGACCGCGGCCGTGATCGTCGAGCCGGTGCAGGGGCTCGCCGGGGCGGTGGCCCTCGGTGCGCCGTTCCTCGCCGCGCTGCGCGCGCGCTGTGATGAGGTCGGCTCGCTACTGATATTCGACGAGGTGCAGTGCGGCGTCGGCCGCACCGGGGAGCCCTTCGCCGCCAACCTCTACGGCGTGCGGCCCGACATGCTCACCACCGCCAAAGCGCTCGGCAACGGCTTTCCCTGCGCCGTGCTCATGCTGTCGCCGCTGGTGGCCGCCTCCGTCGAGCCGGGATCCCTCGGCACCACCTTCGGCGGCGGGCCGATGGCGTGCGCGGCGATCGAGGCGGTCATCGCCGCCATCAGGAACGAGCGGCTGCTCGAGCGGGTGCGACGCGTGAGCGCGTATATCCGCAGCAGCTGTGTCCTGGGCCCGGTCACCGCGCACCAGGGCGCGGGCCTGCTCGTCGGGCTGCGCACGACGCGACCGGCGAAGGAAATCCAGGCCGAGCTGCTCGAATGCTGCATCCTCACCGGCACGGCCAACGACCCGCACGTGCTGCGCCTGCTGCCGCCGCTCATCCTCGAGGAGCAGCACGTCGACCTGCTGCGCGACGCGCTGCGCGAGCTGCCCGCATGAAGCGCTTTCTCGATCTCGCGGACTTCGAGCGCGACGAGGTGCTGTCGCTCCTGGAGCTCGCGCGGCGCCTGGAAAAGCAGCCCGAGCCGCGCGCGCTGGCCGGGCGGATCCTGGGGCTGCTGTTCTTCAATCCGTCGCTGCGCACGCTGGCATCCTTCCAGGCCGCCATGGCGCGCCTCGGCGGCAACTCCTTCGTCATCAGCTCGGGGCAGGGCAGCTGGCAACTCGAGACCCGCGCGGGGGTGGTGATGGATGGCGCGGCCGCCGAGCACGTGCGCGAGGGCATCCCGGCGCTCGGCGCCTATTGCGATGCGCTCGGCATCCGCGCCTTCGCCGCCGGCCGTGACCTGGCGAGCGATCTGGCGGACACCACCTTCAACGCCATGGCGAGCCTCACCGACAAGCCGCTCATCAACCTCGAGTCCGCGGTCAACCATCCCTGCCAGGCGCTCGCCGACTGGAAGACGCTGGATGATCTCGCGGTGCCGCGCGCCGGGCGCTTCGTGCTCTCGTGGGCCTACCACCCGCGCGCCCTGCCGCTGGCGGTGCCGGCCGCCGCGCTGCACATGGCGGCGCTGCGCGGCATGGAAGTCATCGTGCTGCGTCCCGAGGGCTTCGCGCTTCCCGGTGCCATCATGGAACGCGCGCGGCGCGCGGCGGCCTCTTCCGGCGGCTCGGTGCGCGAGAGCGCCGAGCGCGCGGACGCGCTCGCCGGCGCCGAGGTCGTGTATGTAAAGGAGTGGGGCGCGACCGGGTGCTACGGCGATACGGAAGCCGATGCCCGCCTGCGCAGCACGCTCACCGGCTGGTGCGTGCGCAATGACTGGTTCAGCATCACGGCGCGCGAGTGCCGCGTGATGCACTGCCTGCCGGTGCGGCGCAATACCGCCATCGCCGATGAGGTGCTCGATTCCGCGCGCAGCGTGGTGCAGCGCGAGGCCTACAACCGTCTGCCGGTGCAGATGGCCGTGCTCCATCGGATGCTCAAGCCCTGAAGTAAGCGAAAAGTCCCTCATGATCATGCATCGAAGCGATCAGGCTCTCGCCATCCGCGCCCTCAGGAGCGCCGCGCCCTACATCCGCATGTACAAGGGCAAGACCTTCGTGGTGAAGGCGGGGGGCGGGGTGTTTGCCGACCCGCCGGCGACGCGGGTGCTGGTGGAGCAGATCGCGATCCTGCACCACTTCGGCGTGCGCGTCGTGCTGGTGCACGGCGGCGGGCCGCAGCTCACCGAGCTGTCGGCCGCGCTCGGTGTGCCGACGCGCATGGTGGACGGGCGGCGCGTCACCGACCAGCGCTCCATCGACGTGACCGCGATGGTGCTCAACGGCCTGATCAACACGCGCCTGCTCGGCCTGTGCCGCGACCTCAGCATCGAGGCGGTCGGCATCAGCGGCGTGGATGCCGGGCTGGTGCGGGCCCACAAGCGAGCGCCGGTGAGACTCGGCGCGGACGGCGAGCTCATCGACTTCGGTTTCGTCGGCGACATCGACGCGGTCGACACCACCGTGCTCAGAAAGCTCCTCGACAACGGCCTCATGCCGGTGGTGAGCCCGTTGTCAGCCGATGAATCCGGGACGCTGCTCAACATCAACGCCGACACCGTGGCCGCGGCCCTCGGGGCAGCCCTGCAGGCGGAGAAGCTGATCCTGTGCACCGGCGCGCCGGGGATCCTCGGCAGCGTCGCTGACCCGCGCTCGCTCATCTCCTACACCGACCTCAAGGGACTGAAGCGCCTGCGCGACGAAGGCCACATCGCCGCCGGCATGCTGCCCAAGGCGAAGGCCATCGAGGACGCCATCCGTGGCGGCGTGCGCCGGGTGCACGTGGTGTCGTACCAGTCTCCGGAAGGGATCCTCGGCGAGGTATTCACCAACGAGGGCACCGGCACGCTGATCGTCGCCGACGTGAATGCGCTCACGCCCGCCGAGCAGCAGAGCACGCCATGACGCGGCTGTGGGACAAGGGCACGCCGCTCGATGAGCGGGTGCTGCATTACACCGCGGGCGAGGACTGCGCGCTCGATGAACGCCTGGTGCCGTACGACGTGCGCGCCTCGATCGCGCACGCCGCGATGCTGCACACCCAGGGTCTGCTCACGAACGAGGATTTCATCGCCATCCGCGCGGGCCTCACCGCGCTGGCGGAGGAGCACGCGCGCGGCGCCTGGCGCATCGAGCCCGCCGACGAGGACGGCCAGACGGCACTCGAGCGGCGCCTGACCGGGCGCATCGGCGCCGCCGGCGCGCGCATTCACCTCGGGCGCTCGCGCAACGACCAGGTGCTCACCGCGATCCGCCTGTACCTGCGCGAAGCCGTCGCGGCGCTCGCCAGCGGCGCGCTCGAGGTAGCCGAGGCGCTCGATGAGCTCGCCTCGCGCGAGCAGGACACCGCGCTCCCGGGCTACACCCACCAGCAGCAGGCCATGCCGAGCTCGGTGCCGCTGTGGGCCGGAGGTTTTGCGGCGGAGCTGCGCGACGACGCGGCCGGCCTCTCCGGGGTGCGCCGCCGCATCGACAAGAGCCCGCTGGGCTCGGCGGCGGGCTACGGCACGCCCGGGCTCCCCATCGACCGTGATGCCACCCGCAGCAGCCTGGGATTCGCCACCGTGCAGCAGCCCGTCACCGCGGTACAGCTCTCGCGCGGCAAGGCCGAAGCGCAGCTGTTGTTCGAGATCACGCTGCTGCTGCAGGATCTCGGGCGCTTCGCCGCCGACGTGCTGCTGTTCGCCACCTTCGAGTTCGGCTTCGTCACGCTGCCCGAAGGCTTCACGACCGGCTCCTCGATCATGCCGCAGAAACGCAACCCGGACGTGTTCGAGCTGGTCCGCGGCCGCTCCGCCAGCGCGCAGGCGTGCCTCACCGAGGCCCTCGGTGTGTGCGCGAAGCTCCCCTCCGGCTACCACCGCGACCTGCAGCTGCTGAAGTTCCCGCTGTTCCGCGGCATCGATCTGGCGCTCGCGACCCTGGCCATCCTGCCGCCGGCCATCGGGGCGCTGCATTTCCGCCGCGAGGCCATCCGGCTCGATCCCGCGATCCACGCCGCCGAGGAGGCCAACCGCCTGGTGGTCACGGAGGGCATCCCGTTCCGCGAGGCCTACCAGCGCGTGGCCGCGAAACTGAAGCGTTAGGTTGGCCGGCGCCTGCCGCGACGGCCCCGCGGGGCGGCTTGCAAGCGCCCGCGGCGCAGCGCACGCTCGCGCCCCCTCGAGGAAGATGCGATGACCAAGGTGTTGGGAATCTCGGGTAGCCTGCGGCGCGGCTCCTACAACAGCGCGCTGCTGCGGGCCGCCGCGCGTCTCATGCCCGAGGACTCGACGCTCGACATCGCGAGCCTGCGCGGCATCCCGCTCTACGACGGCGATGTCGAGGCGCAGGGCATCCCCGCGAGCGTGAGCCAGCTGAAGGAGGCGATCATCGCCGCCGACGGCGTGCTGCTCGTGACCCCGGAATACAACAACAGCATCCCCGGGGTGTTCAAGAACGCGATCGACTGGCTGTCGCGCCCGTCGTCGGACATCAAGCGGGTGTTCGGCGGACGAGCGTTCGCCATCATGGGTGCCTCGCTGAGTGCCTTCGGCACCACGCTCAGCCAGGCCGCGTGGCTCCCGGTGCTGCGCACGCTCGGCACCCAGACCTGGTTCGGCGGGCGACTGCTGGTCGCGCGCGCCGCCGGCGTGTTCGATGAGGGAGGCGGCCTCAAGGACGCCACCGTCGAGGAGCAGCTGAGGCAGTTTCTCGCCGGCTACGTGAGCTTCCTGCGCTCACGCCGGGGCTGACGGGCCGGCGGCCGCAGGCACGCGGCCAACAGTGCGAGGCGCACCCTCGACAGCTGCAGGGCGCGCTACGCGCCGAAAATGAAGCGGCTACCGGTATACGAGCGGATGAACTTGTCCGGCATCTCCGCTCGCAGGATGTCGATGAACACTTCCCCGGTGCAGTGCATCGGGATCACGTGGTCGGGGTTGATCTCTTTCAATGCCGCCACGGTTTCGCGCACATACTCCTCCTTGTGTGGCGCGAGGTGCAAGCCGCGCCGCGTACTAAGCGAGCTGCATCGCCGCCGCGAGCGGCCCCGCCTGCTCGCCGACGATCAGGTGCAGCACCCCGGGCGCCGCCCTCATGACTGCCGCCACTCCGGCCCGCTTCGCCGCCGCTTCATCGAATCGGGCCGGGTCGGCGAGCCTGACGCGCAGGCGCGTGTGGGCGAGCGCCTGCAGCTCGCGCACGTTGGCGCGCTCACCGAGCGCCGCCAGAAGCCGCCCCGCCGTCGCGCGCAGCGCGGGGTCGGGAGCCGCCGCGGCAGCGCTCGCCGGGCTGCGCACTGCGGGTGCCGGCGCGGGGACCGCGCCGGCGGCTGCGCCCGAGGCGCGCAGGTAGTCCTCCATGTTGGTCTTCAGGTGCTCGGACAGCGGCCCGAACACCGCCTGCACGCCCTTGCCGACGCGCATCACTCCGCTCGCACCGAGCGCGGTGAGTGCGCGCTCGTCGATGAGCGCCGGATCCCGCACCGCCACCCGCAGCCGCGTGATGCAGGCATCCAGGCTGGCGATGTTGCCGGCTCCGCCGAAGGCGAGCACCAGGTCACGGGCCCGCGCCGCGCTCCCCGCCAGCGCCGCGCTCCCCGCGGGGACCATGCCGGGCGCGGCCGCGACCGCTTCCTCGCGGCCGGGGGTCTTCAAGTCGAGCCAGCCGATGGCGAGGCGGAAGACGACGTAATAGATGACCGCGTAGACGGGGCCGAGAACCAGCACCAGCCACCACTGCTGTGCGAATTTGCCGAATACGTTGAAGACCAGGAAGTCGATGCCACCCTGCGAAAAGGTGAAGCCCATGTGCATGCCGAGGGTGTTGGCCACGAACTGCGTCGAGGCCGCGAGGAGGGCGTGCACCACGTACAGCACCGGCGCGACGAACAGGAACGCGAACTCGATCGGCTCGGTGATCCCGGTGAGGAACGAGGTCAGCGCCGCCGAGATCATGATGCCGCCGACCGCGACCCGGTTCTGCGGGCTGGCGGCGTGCCACATGGCGATGGCGGCCGCGGGCAGGCCGAACATCTTGAAGAGGAAGGCCCCGGCCAGGATCCCCGCCGTGGGATCGCCGGCGAAGAAGCGGTTGATGTCGCCGTGCACCAGCGTGCCGCCCGCGTCCGTGTAAGCACCCATCTCGAAGAAGAACGGCACGTTCCAGATATGGTGCAGACCGAACGGGATCAGCAGCCGCTCGACGAAGCCATAGACGGTCGCGGCCGTGCGCGGGTTGGAGACCGCCGCCCAGTGCGAGAAGGTGTCGATGCCGTGCTGTATGGGCGGCCAGATCGCCGACAGCACCACGCCGGCCAGCCCCGCGGCGAGCGCCGTGACGATCGGCACGGAGCGCTTGCCGGAGAAGAACGCCAGGTACGGCGGCAGGGTCGTGCGGTAGAAGCGCTTGAACATCGTCGCGGCGATGGCGCCGGCGAGGATGCCGCCGAAGACGCCGGTCTGCATCGACTTGATGCCCATGATGCTCACCGGCTCCATGCCCCACACACCGGCCATCACGCCGAGAATCGCCAGCAGCACCACATAGCCGACCACCGCCGAGATCGCCGCGATGCCGTCATTCTCGGTGAGGCCCACCGCGACGCCGACCGCGAAGATCAGCGGCAGGTTGCCGAACACCACGTCGCCGGAGGCCTTCATGAGCGAGGACACGAGCGGCGGGATCCAGCCGAAGTGCGCCGCGCCGATGCCGAGCAGGAGGCCTGCGACCGGCAGCACCGCCACCGGAATCATCAGCGACCGGCCGATCTTCTGCAGAACTACGAACGCGTCTTTGAACACAACTCCCCCTCGAGCCGCTTCAGCTGCGAGTTCCCGCAGCCGCCGGGCGGGCCTCCCGGCCGAACTGCGCGAGCCGCGCGCGTACCTCGCCCGCGGTGCTCAAGCCAGCCACCTCGCGCGCCAGTTCCCGGCAATGCCGCAGCGACAGCCGGCGCACGAGCGCCTTGACGGCGGCGATCGCCGGCACCGGCACGGACAGCTCGTCGACTCCGATGCCGAGCAGCACCGGCACGGCGAGCGGCTCGGCGGCCATCCCGCCGCACACGCCGACCCATTTGCCGTGGCGGTGCGCGGCCTCCACGGTGAGACTGATCAGCTGCAGGACCGCCGGGTGCAGCGCGTCGGCGAGCGGGGCGAGCCGCGGGTGGCCACGGTCCATCGCCAGCGTGTACTGGGTCAGATCGTTCGTGCCGATCGAGAAGAAGTCCACCTCGCGCGCCAGGTGCTCCGCGGTGAGTGCCGCGGACGGCACCTCGATCATCACGCCCACGCGCACCGAGGCGCCACCGGCTCGCTCCTCGGCGAGGATGCGGCGCGCCGCGCGCAGCTCATCGAGCGTCGCGATCATCGGAAACATCACATGGACGTCACTGAGCGCGGCGGCGGCGAGAATCGCGCGCAGCTGGCTGCGCAGCAGATCGGGCCGCTCCAGGCTCACGCGGATACCGCGCAGGCCGAGAAACGGATTCTGCTCCGCGGGCAGCGGCAGATACGCCAGGGGCTTGTCGCCGCCGACGTCGAGCGTGCGGATGACGAGCCGGCGCCCGCGGCCGAGCGCGGCCGCGACCGCGCGGTAGACCTCGGCCTGCTCACGCTCGTCGGGCGCGGTATCGCGGTCCAGGAACAGCAGCTCCGAGCGCAGCAGTCCCACCGCCTCAGCGCCGTGGGCGACGGCCGCGACCGCTTCCTCGGCCGTGCCGATGTTGGCGGCAATCTCGATGCGATGCCCGTCGGTCGTCGCCGCCGGCTCGCTCGCCGCCGCCCGCTCACTGTGGCGCTGCGCGGCGAGGCGCCCCATCACGGCCCGCGCCGCGGCAACCTCGGTCTCGTCCGGGTCCTTGAGCAGAGTGCCGCCCGTCCCGTCGAGCAGAACCGCGGTGCCGTCCTCGAGCTCGAGCGCCGCGCGATCGACGCCGCAGACGGCGGGTAGCCCCAACGCGCGGGCGAGGATCGCCGCGTGGCTCGTGGGTCCGCCGCCGGTGGTGCACAGGCCCAGCACCCTGCCCGCATCGAGGGAGGCGGTCTCGCTCGGCGTCAGCTCATCGGCGATCAGGATGGAGCCGGGCGCAAATTCGAGTGGCGCGGTCGTCACGCCGGCCAGCAGTCCCAGCACCCGCCCGCCGACGTCCCGGACATCGCCGGCGCGCTCGCGCAGCAGCGCACTCGAGAGCGCCTCGAGGCGCGCGGCGTAGCGCGAATAGGCCTCCCGCCACGCGAACCCGGCACTGCGTCCGCCGGCCAGCCCCGCCACGGCGAGGTCGATCAGCTCCGGATCGGCGAGCAGCTCGAGGTGAGCATCCAGAATGCGGGACGCCGCCCCCGAGTTGGCTGCCTGCTGGGCGCTGATCTGTTGCCGGGCGCGTGTGAGCGCCGCGTCGAGATGCGCCCGCTCGCGCTCGAGTCCCGCGCCCTGCTCCTCTACGCTGATCGCGGTGCGGCGCACCTGCGCGACTTTGCCCAGCGCAACTCCGGGCGATGCGCTCACGCCCGCAAGCTTGCGGGGATCGGTCGGAGCCGCGGGAATTGCCGGCGCCGCCGCTGCGGCCGGCACCGCGCTCTCGCCCGAGGCTTGCGATTCGCCCGACCCGCAGGCGAGGAGCTCCGCCAGGGCGCTGACCGCAGCCGCGGCATCGGGACCGGTGGCACTCACGCGGATCGCGTCGTTCGGGTTGGTGGCGAGCAGCAGGATGGATGTGACCGACTTGGCATTGGCGGCGTCGGCGCCACGCAGCAGACGGATGTCCGCACGGAACGCCTTGGCCGCGGCCGCGACGACCGCCGCCGGCCTGGCATGCAACCCCTGGCGGTTGGGCAGGCGGATGTCCGCCGAGACGGCGGTTGCCTCGGTCGCCGGTGCGCCGTCCACGGCGGGGGCCGCGGCCAGCTCGACGTCGAGGATGACGCTGCGGCCGGCATCGACGAGGCCGGTGGCCACGGTCATCGCGCCGATGCGCTCGCGGTTGGTCACCAGCACCTGCGTCAGCAGGCTCGGGGCCGAGCGCGCGATGAGATCCGCGTCGAAGGAGATCAGCGGCTGGCCGGCCGCCACCCGATCGCCTTGGCTCACGCGCGCAGTGAAGCCCTTGCCGTTCAGACTGACCGTGTCGACGCCGATGTGAACCAGAACCTCGACCCCCTCGTCGGTCGTGATCGCCAGCGCATGGGCGGCCCGGTGCATCAGCGTGACGAGCCCGGCAGCCGGGGCCAGTACCTCGCACGAGGTCGGATCGATCGAGACCCCGTCGCCCACCGTGCGCTGCGCGAACACCGGGTCCGGGACGCGCTCGAGGGGCACGAGGATGCCGGAGAGCGGCGCGAGCAGGCCGATCCGTCGAGGCACGGCGCTCATGGCGTGGGTGGCGGCGCGTCTGGCTGGGCCTGCGGCGCCGCGCGGGCAAAGGCCGGCAGCGCCTCCAGGTGCGCGCAGACCGCGCGCAGGGCCGGATAGGGCTCGACGTCGACCCGGTAGCGGCGCGCGTTGTACATCTGCGGCACGATGCACAGGTCGGCGAGCGTGACCTCGCTGCCGAACATGTGCCGGCCGTCGCCGCTGGTGTGCTTCACCCGCTGCTCCAGCGCCTGGAAGCCCAGTCCGATCCACTCACCCACCCAGGCATTCACGGCGTTCTCGTCCGCGTGAAAGCTCGAGCGCAGGTAGTTCAGCACCCGCAGGTTGCCGAGCGGGTGAATGTCGCAGGCGATGGCGAGCGCGAGCGAGCGCACCTGCGCGCGGTCCGCGGCAGAGCCCGGTAACAGTGGCGGCTGCGGGTGGGTTTCCTCCAGGTACTCGATGATCGCGAGCGACTGCGTGATGGTGGTGTCGCCGTCGGCCACCACCGGTATCAGCCCCTGCGGATTGAGCGCGCGAAATTGCGGCGTGTGCTGGGCGTTCGCCGGCGCGCGCAGATCCACCAGCGCCGTCTGCCACGGGATGCCCTTGAAGTTCAGTGCGATACGCACGCGGTAGGCCGCGGAGCTTCGATAATAGTGATAGAGCTTCATGTTCGATCCGCTCCCGGAGCCTCGGCCCCCGGACTTGAGCGGTGGTGCAGATTGCCACTGTGCAAACCGCTAGACTAGCGCCGATGAGTATATGGCGCGCCAGCACCACTCCCGAGGCTCTCACCGAGCGCGGCCGGAGGAGCCTCTCCGGCTACCTCGGCATCCGCATCACGGAGATCGGCCCGGACTTTGTGCGCGCCACCATGCCGGTCAACGAGCACACCCACCAGCCTTTCGGGGTGCTGCACGGCGGCGCCTCGGTCGCGCTCGCGGAAACGGTCGGCAGTCTCGCCTCGATGATGTGCGTGGATACGCAGCAGTCCATGTGCCTGGGGCAGGAAATCAACGCCAATCACCTGCGGGCCGTATCCACGGGCACGGTCACGGCCACCGCCCGCCCGTTTCACCTGGGCGGGCGCAGCCACGTCTGGCACATCGAGATCCGCGATGAGAACGAGCGCCTGGTGTGTGTCTCGCGCCTCACGATGGCCGTGGTGGAGCGCCGGCCGAAGACAGCAGGGCCAGAGTGAGGTGAGTCATGTCAGACCCCGATCCGGATATGACCGTCGCCGTCGCGCCGATCGACGAGTCGCTCCTCAGCTACACCCACGTGATGTATGCGCTGCATTCGCTGGCGGTGCTCATCGGCGTCACCACCTTCCACACCATCGTCGGCAGCTTCATCGGCAGCCTGCCGTCGATCGTCGCGGTGGTCATGAACTACGCGCGCCGCTCGGCGACGCACGGTAGCTTCCTCGAGTCGCATTTCCGCTGGCAGCTGCGGACCTTCTGGTTCGCGGTGCTGTGGGCATGCGTGTCGGGCCTGGTCATGCTGACCATCATCGGCATCCCACTGGGACTCCTCGGCCTGCTCGCGCTGGCGATCTGGATCGTCTACCGCCTGGTGCGCGGCTGGCTCGCGCTGCGCGACAGGAAGCCGATGCCTTTATGAAGGAGGCAGGCTGGCTGCTCACGCTCGGCGCCACACTGCTCGCGGCGGGCTGCGGCCAGAAGGGCGCCCTCTACCTGCCGGACAAGAACACGCAGGTGATCACGATTCCGGCAGCGCCGCCCACCGCAACGCAGTCCGTTCCGTCGCAGCCCGCCCCCGAACCTCAGTCCGTCCCGCCGTCGACGCCGCCCGCTACACCGGCGCCGCCGAAGCCGGGCGACAAGAGCGACGACTCCGAGACGCCGAGGTAGCGCCCGGGCGGGGTCGTGTCTGCTAGGTCCGCACCAGGCCCGTGAGCGGCCTAGCCGTCCTGCTGTCGGGAAACACCGTGTGCTCGAGCTCGCGCGGCGGCACCAGCAGGTGCTCCTGCAGCACTCCCTTGAGCACCGAGCGCAGGTCGAGCGTGGGTGCGAGATCGCGCCCCTGATACAGGGCGCGTGCCGACAGTCCCGGCCAGTCCGCGATCACCCGTCCACCCGCGACGGCGCCGCCGACCAGCAGCGCCGCGGTCGCGGTGCCGTGATCCGTGCCGCGCGTGCCGTTGATCGCCGCGGTGCGGCCGAATTCAGTGACCAGCAGCACCGCCGTGTCGCTCCACACCGGCCCGAGCTCCTGTTTCAGGGTCGCGAGGCCGGAATCCAGCGCGCTGAGCCTGCCGGCGAGTTGCCCTTGCGCAGCACCCTCGTTGGCGTGCGTGTCCCAGCCGGTGGTGTCGAACATGGCAACCCTGGGTCCGGCCTCCTGGCGCAGGAAGCCCGCGGCCGCACGCACGACTTGCGCGTAGCGCGCGCCGTTTGCCTGAGCGGGGCGCGCAGACTGCGACACACCCGCAGCGCTCATATCACGCACCGCCGTGTCGGGCGCCATGGCCACAAGGCTGCCAGCGCCGTCCGCGGAGGCGATGGCGTTCGCCGCCAGCGCATCCGCGAGGCGTACCGAGAGCAGCGGATCGGCGGCGTACAGATCGGTGATACGCGCCAGCGTGTCCTCGTCCAGCGCCCCGAGCCTCGATGCCGACCACGAGGTCACCTCGGCCGGGCCGCGCATGACGAGCGGCACGTTCTGACCGAGCGCAACGCCGGCCTCGCGCGATGAGGGGCCCGGCGCCTGGCCGAGCGCGCGATTGAGCCAGCCGGTTGCGAGCGCGTGCGCGCGCGGCGAGCCGTTTTCCAGCACGTCCTGGCCGTCGAAATGCGAGCGCTCGCGATAGGGGCTGGCGAGTGCGTGCAACACCGTCAGCTCGCGCGCCGCGTAGCACTGCTGCAGGAAGGCGAGCGAGGGATGCAGGCCGAAGAAGCCGTCGAGCGGCAGCGCCCCGCCCGCCTCCCCGGGCGCACGCAGCGCAAACTCCCCGCGCAGAGCGGCGTAGTCGCGATCGCCATGGGGGGGAACCGCCGCGAGCCCGTCGAGAGCGCCGCGCATGATGATCAGCACGAAGCGCGAGCGGCGCTCACCGGTGCGGGCGAAGGCGACCCGCGAAGTGAGCAGCGCGCCACCGGCGAGCAGTGCGCCCAGGTTGAGAAACTCTCGTCGCTGCATGGGCATACGGTCCTGACCGGCTCAACGCCGCATGAATTCGGGCGCGGCGAGCAAGAGCGTGAGCGCCTGCGCGGCGCTGGCCGCGTGAGCCACCGCGCTGCGCGTCGCGGCGCTGAGGTTCGCGCCGAGTAATTGCGGGGCCAGCTGCACGGCGTCGCGGCGGTTGCCGAGGCGCTGCCCGAGGGCGTCTGCCCACTCGATGCGCTTCATGAGCGCGGAAGCGCCATCCCAGTCGGCGCTGCGATCCGGCCAACCTGCGGGCGATCCCGGCTCCCACATTCTCTGGCCGAGCACGCCAAAGGGCGTCAGCGCCGGCTGCCCGGCCTCAACCGGCAGGGTGAGTCCGCGAAAACCCGAGATGATGTAATCCGACGGCGTCTTGTACTTGGCGAGCGGCTCCACCCAGGCTTCGCGCGAGTCGATGAGCGCGCGATAGACCGTGGGCAGATCGCCGCCGCTGCGCGTGAAGGCGACCGCGAGCCGCCCGACCGCCTGCGGCGGCGGCTCGTCGGCGATGAAATGACGGGCGAGCTTCAAGGCGATGAAGCGCGCGGTGGAGCGGTGGCCGGCGAAGTCGCGCAGCACCGCGACGCCCTGCCCGTAGCCACCATCCGCATAGCGTGTGCCCAGCACCCGCTTGGCGCCCGGCTCGTGCAGCTCGGGGCGAAACAGGAATTTTCCCGGCTCTCCGCCGGCGAAAGGCCCGCCGCCCTCACCGCCGATCGACCAGCCGGTGATCACTTCGGCGAAGGCGGTCACGTCCGCCTGGGTGTAGCCCCCGCCCACACCGAGCGTATGCAGCTCGAGAATCTCGCGTGCGAGATTCTCGTTGATGCCGAGCCTGCGCGGCTGCGCGCGCCGCTCCAGGCGCAGCGCCGCCGGCGAATGCGGGCCGACCGACAGGTGGTTGTCCAGATACAGCAGCATCGCCGCATGCGTCTCGACCGCGAGCAACAGATCGCTGAAAGTTCCGAGCACGTGCGGCCGGATCGCTTCGCGCTCGAAGCTGCCCGCGAGCCCGCTGAGCAGCTGCTTGTCGACCGACACCGCGAAGTGATTGCTCCAGAACTGCGTGAGGCGCTCGATGAACGGCCGCTCGGTGCCGACGGCCTCGCGCAAGCGCGCCGTCACCTCGCTCAGGTAGATCGGCCGCAGGAACTGCGGCAGTGCTTGCGCGGCGGCGGCGGGATCGTTCGCGCCCGTCTTGCCGGGAGCCGTCGCCCCCTCGGCCGACTTGCGCTGGGCGCGAATCTCCTGCCGCAGCTTCTGTGCCTGCGCCAGTGTCTCCTGCGAGGAGCGCAGCTGCGGGTCCGAGAGCACCGGCGGCCCGGCCCGCAACTGCGCCTTGAGCCAATCGCGCCCGTCGTCCGCGATCGCGGCGAGCTCCCCGGGGCGGGCGCCGAGCCCGAAGCGGTTGGCGGCAATGGCGGAGAACCCCTCGCGCATGCGGCTCATAGCGCGCCAGGGGGCCGGACGGTTGACCCGCGGCGCGGGACTTGTGACCGGCGCCCTCCGTTATACTCGCCGCCCGCTTCAGGACCCTGGCATGACGCGCTCCCCCGATCTGGTTCTCGTCGACGGTTCCTCTTATGTCTACCGGGCGTTTCACGCCCTGCCGCCGCTGTCCAACTCGCGCGGCGAGCCGACCGGAGCGGTGCTCGGGGTGCTGAACATGCTGCTGAAGTTTCTCAAGGACTATCAGCCGCGCCGCATTGCCGTGGTGTTCGATGCGCCGGGCAAGACCTTCCGTGACGAGCTGTTCACCGAGTACAAGGCACACCGCCCCTCGATGCCCGATGACCTGCGCGCCCAGATCGGGCCGCTGCTCGAGATCATCGAGGCACAGGGGCTGCCGCTGCTGCGTGTGCCGGGTGTGGAGGCGGACGATGTGATCGGCACCCTCGCCCGGCGCGCCGCGCAAGCCGGCCAGACGGTGCTCATTTCCACCGGCGACAAGGACATGGCACAGCTGGTCGACGGCTCGATCACGCTCGTCAACACCATGAACAACACGGTGCTCGACCGCGACGCCGTCAAGGCGAAGTTCGACGTCTACCCCGAGCAGATCGTCGACTACCTGGCACTGGTCGGCGACACTTCCGACAACATCCCCGGCATCGACAAGGTGGGGCCGAAAACCGGCGCGAGGCTCCTGCAGCAGTACGGCGGCCTCGATGAGCTGATCGGGCGCGTCGCGGAAGTTCCCGGCAAGGTGGGCGAGAACCTGCGCACCGGTCTGACGACTCTCGAGCTGTCGCGCCGCCTCGCGACCATCAGGACCGACCTCACGCTGCCGCTGTCGGTGGAGGAGCTGGTGCCGGGTCCGCCGGACAGTGCGCGCCTGCGAGAGCTCTACACACGCTACGAGCTGCGCGCGCTGCTGCGGCAGCTGGAAGGCGGCGATGCGGTGGCGGGCGGCGCCGCGCCCCCCCCGGCGCACAGCCCGCAGCTGCCCGCCGTGCCGGGCGCCGGCACGGCAGCCGCAGCGCCGCCGGCCGCGGCGCCATCCGGCGCGAGTCCTGCGCCTGCCGACATCGCCCGCCGCTACGAGACCGTGACCCGCTGGGAGGATCTCGAGCGCTGGCTCGCGGCCGTGCGCACGGCCGAGCTGTTCGCCTTCGACACCGAGACGACCAGCCTCGACTACATGCGCGCGGAGATCGTCGGCATCTGCCTGTGCATCGAGCCGGGCGTGGCCGCCTACATCCCCCTGCGCCACGTGTATCCGGGCGCGCCCGAGCAGCTCGATCGCGAGCGCGTGCTCGCGGCCTTGAAGCCCATTCTCGAGGATCCCGCGCGCGGCAAGGTCGGGCACAACCTCAAGTACGACGCCCACGTGCTGGCGAACGCCGGCATCACGCTCGCGGGCATGCGTTTCGACAGCATGCTCGAGTCCTACGTCTGGAACAGCGTCGCCACCAATCACGACATGGACGCGGACGCCCAGCGGTATCTCGGACTGCGCACCATCGCCTACGAGGACGTCGCCGGCAAGGGCGCGAAACAGCTCAGCTTCGACCAGGTGCCGCTGGAGCGCGCCGGGGACTATGCGGCCGAGGATGCCGACGTGACGCTGCGGCTGCACGGGGCGCTGTGGCCGCAGCTTCAGGCGGTGCCGGCGCTGGCGCGCCTGTACCTGGAATGCGAGCAGCCGCTGGTGCCGGTGCTGTTCGCCATGGAGCATCGTGGCGTGCTGGTGGATCGCGAGCGGCTGCGCACCCAGAGCCGCGAGTTCGCGCGCCAGTTGCAGGAGCTGCTGCTGCAGGCGCATCGCGAGGCCGGCCACGAATTCAACATCGAGTCCCCGAAGCAGCTGCAGCAGATCCTGTTCGAGAGGCTGCAGCTGCCGGTGCGGCGCAAGACCCCGACCGGACAGCCCTCCACCGCCGAGGACGTGCTGGAGGAGCTCGCCGGCAGCTACGCGCTGCCGCGGATCGTGCTCGAGTACCGCGCGCTCGCCAAGCTCAAGTCCACTTACACCGACAAGCTCCCGGAGCAGGTGAATGAGCGCACCGGGCGCATTCACACCAACTACGCCCAGGCGGTCGCCGCCACCGGCCGGCTGTCCTCGGTCGATCCCAACCTGCAGAACATCCCGGTGCGCCGCCCCGAGGGTCGCCGCATCCGCCAGGCGTTCATCGCGCCGCCGGGCTACCTGCTGCTCGCCGCCGACTACTCGCAGATCGAGTTGCGCATCATGGCGCATCTGTCGGGAGATGAGAGTCTGCGCGCGGCTTTCGCCGCGGATCGCGACGTGCACCAGGCCACTGCCGCCGAGGTGTTCGGTGTCGGCCTCGATGCGGTCACGCCCGACCAGCGCCGCACCGCCAAGGTCATCAACTTCGGTCTGATCTACGGCATGTCCCCGTTCGGTCTGGCGCGCAACTTAGGGATCGAGCGCGGCGCAGCGCAGCAGTACGTGGAGCGCTACTTCCAGCGCTATCCCGGCGTGAAGCGCTTCATGGACGAGACGCGCGCGCAGGCGCGGCAGATCGGTTACGTCGAGACGGTGTTCGGCCGGCGGCTGTACCTGCCCGACATCCGCTCGGGCAACACGCAGCTGCGCCAGTACGCCGAGCGCAGCGCCATCAACGCGCCGATGCAGGGCACGGCGGCCGACATCATCAAACGCGCCATGATCACCATCGATGCCTGGTGCACCCGCGGGGACGCCCCGGCGCGGCTCATCATGCAGGTGCACGACGAGCTGGTGCTCGAGGTGCGCGAGGACGCGGTTGAGCAGGTGAGCGCGGCGGTGCGCGAGCGCATGGTGAATGCGGCCTCGCTCAGCGTGCCGCTGCGCGTGGACGTGGGTGTGGGTGCCAACTGGGACGAGGCGCATTGACGCGCGATCTCTCACGGCGGTGACGCTGCTGGTTGATGGAACCATCGACGCGCTGCTCGCGCAGCGAGGCGGCGCCGAACTTGCCGCTCCCCCGTGAGTCATTGCACCTCCGGCCACGCAAGCCCGCTGTCGCCGCGCGGCAACAGCGGGCAACAACCGCCGGCACCTGTTATGGATGATGTTATGGATGACGGAGGTGCAGCCATGCGAAGGATACTGCTCACAACGCTTCTGGCGCTCGCAGCCGGCGCCACCCGGGCCGACGACAACGGACTGCTGTACGTGGGCGCCGGTATCTCGAAGGACAAAGTCCAAGGCATCACTCACACCGGAGTGCCCTTTGCCGAAATCTACGAGACCTCGTGGAAAGTGCTGGCCGGCTTTCGGCCGATCAAGGTGTTTGCCGTGGAGGCGGACTACCTGAACCTGGGCAACCAGACCAACACGTTCATCAGCGGTGCCAGCACACAATCGGACGCGAAGGCCTACGCGGGCTACGCAGTCGGCTTCCTGCCCCTTCCGGTGCCCTTCCTCGACGTGTTTGCCAAGGCGGGCCTGTCGCACTGGAAGCTGAACGGAAGCTCGGGCGCCGCAACCCTGCCACCGAGCAGTTTTTTCGCGTTCTCCGATCAGGGCACCGAATTCGCCTGGGGCGCAGGCGCCCAGGCGCACGTCGGCAACATCGGCGGGCGCCTCGAGTACGAGCGCTTCCGCATCCCCAACACCGATGACGCGCGGATTTTCTCGCTCTCGGTGGTTCTGAGCCTCTTCTAGCTCAGCCGCGTCTGTGGCGAGGATGATACAAGTTCTTGATCAAACTTATGATTTGAAAAGATATTTTTTCCGATCCGCCGCGGAACTCGCACCCAGGCCGCGCGTCCAACCTAACGAGTGCATCGCACTCCCCGCTTCCCTCCCTGAGCGGGTAAAAGCCCGGTTCACGAGACCTGTGCCGGGTTAGTCTGCCCCGGCGGTTTCACAACCGCCGGGGCTTTTTATCGCCCCTGTTGCCCCTTGCCGGTGGGATACGCGAGCCACGCCGCAAGCGTGTCCTGGGCCTGTGTCACCCCGGTCCCCTCGAGCGCCGAGAACAATTGCACCGTCGCCCGGCCGCCCAGGGTGGCCGCCGCGGCGCGCAGCACGGCCGCCGCCTCGCCGTGATTGAGCTTGTCGGCCTTGGAGAGCAGCACGTGCACGCGGTGCATCGGCAACGCCCAGGCGAGCAGACCGAGGTCTGCCGGGGTGAGGCCGCGCCGCGAGTCGACGATCACGAACAGCCCGTGCAGCGATGCGCGCGTGCGCAGGGCATCGATGAGCGGCGGCCACGCGCGCCGCTCGACTTGCGGGACGTTCGCGTAGCCGTAGCCCGGCAAGTCGACCAGACGCTTGAGCGGCGCCAGCTCGAAAAAATTGAGCAGGCGCGTGCGGCCTGGCGCCTTGCTGGTGCGCGCCAGTGCGCGGCGCTGGGCGATGGCATTGATGGCGCTCGACTTGCCGGCATTGGAGCGCCCCGCGAAGGCGACCTCGGCGCCGGCATCCGGTGGAAACTGTGCCGGTGCGGCCGCGCTGATCAGAAACCGCGCCTCGTCAAACCGGCTCATGCTTTCAAGGGGTAACAAAGCGCTGGCACGTCTGTAGTGTACAATTCCGCGCCCTCGCATCGCGGACCTGAGCCGGAAAGAAGACATGCCGCAGAGCCTGAGAGTCGCTTGGATGGGGCTCGCCGCCATGGCGGGGACGCTGCTGTGCTCGGCGCCACGCTTGAGCGCGGCGCAAGCGCCCGACGCGGCGTTGACGAGCAGTCCTGCCGCCGCAACCCCCGCCGCCGCGCCCGCGACAACACCCGACTTGCCCTTCACCCATGGCAGACTCGCCGACGGCGCCACCAAGTCCGCGGTGTGCTCCGCCTGTCACGGCCCGAATGGCAACAGCGTCAATCCCGAGTGGCCGCGACTTGCCGGCCAGAGTGCCGTCTACATCGCCGAGCAGTTGCGGCTGTTCCGCTCCGGGGTACGCGGCAACCCGGTGATGCAGCCGCTCGCCACCACGCTGAGCGATCAGGACATCGACGATCTCGCGGTCTACTACGAGGCCCAGACACCCGCGGGGCTGGAGGCCGACCCTTCGTACTGGCGGGATGGGCAGGCCGTTTATGTGCGCGGCGACCGCACCCGGGAGGTCCCGGCGTGCATCGCCTGTCACGGGCCGGTGGGACGCGGCAATCTCGCCGCCGGATACCCCGCCCTGCGCGCGCAGCAGTCCGTCTACGTGGTGAAGCAGCTGAACGACTACGCGAGCGGCGCGCGCTACGTCGGGCCCAACCCGCTGCAGGCGAGCCGCAACGGTACGATGATGTTCACGCTCGCCAAGCGCCTCACCCCCGAGCAGATCCGCGACGTGGCTTCCTACGTGCAGGGTATGCGCTGATTCGAGGATGCACATGATCCGTACGCTCGCCCTGGCGGCCCTGCTTGCGTTGTGCGCCTGCGCACGGCACGAGCCCACGCCGCCGCCGCCCGTCGCGCCTGCGCCCGCTGCTGCGGCCAACACGCGATCCCCGGCGCCGCCCCAGACCGGTGCGCTGCCCGCGCCCGCCGACGCCGCTCAGAGCGAGTCCCAGCAGGCCACGGCCTCCCAGGAGTCGGTCGAAACGGAAGGCGAGCGACCGGCGCGCAGCGACACCTCGCTCGAGCGGATTGCGGAGCTGCCCGCCGGAGCGCAGCTGCCGGACGGCAAATGGCAGCCGGGCGTGAACTACCAGCCGCTCGTTCCCGCACAACCCACCAGCGTCGCTGCCGGCAAGGTGGAAGTGATCGAGGTGTTCTGGCTCGCCTGCCCGCACTGCTATGCGCTCGAACCGTTCATCAGGAACTGGCTCAAGACCAAGCCCGCATATGTCGAGTTCGTGCGCGTGCCGGTGATGTGGGGCCCGGTGCACCGCGCGCACGCGCGCTTCTACTACACGCTCGCGGCCCTCGGACGCGACGATCTGGTCACCAAGGCCATGGACGCGATCTCGACGCAGCACACCCCGCTCGCCGGGAACACCGAGGAGGAGTCTTTGCGGGTCGAGCAGAATTTCGCCGCCCGCAACGGCGTCAACGCCGATGACTTCGCCAAGGCTTACAACTCCTTCAGCGTCAACTCCAACGTGCAGCGCGCGGAGCAGCTCACACAGCGCTATCACGTCGAGGGCGTACCGTTGCTGGTCGTGAACGGCAAGTACACCACCGATGTGGCCAAGGCCGGCGGCGAAGCCAAGCTGATGGAGCTGCTCAGCGACCTGGTCGCCGCCGAGCATCGCCGCTGAGTCGCACGCGCTGAGATCAGACCGCGCTCGCCTCGCATGTGTCCCCGCTGCCCGACTGGCCATGTCTACCGAGCACCTTGTCCCCGAGGACTTGCGTAACCTCTATCACGTCAGAGAGTGGCGCAACGCTACGGGTGTGCTCGCCACGGCCTGCCCAAACGAGTGGACGGACATCATTGAGGTGCTGCGGGCGTTCCGGCTGCTGCGGTCGGAGATATTGACGGCGGGCGGCGGCTTGTCGCCTATTTCCCAGCAAATAAATGCTGCCTTCGATGGTCGCGGCTGGAAGGAGAAGTCCTTTGCGACGCGCATCGTGGTGGACGAAACCGAGTACATCAGCCCGACGCACGCCGTGGATTGCTTCAAGGGGCGGGTAGCGCTCGAGCTCGAGTGGAACAACAAGGACCCGTTTTTCGATCGCGACCTCAACAACTTCCGATTGCTGTTCGACCTGCGGGCCATCGACGTAGGCGTGATCATCACGCGAGCCACGGAACTGCACGGGCTGTTCGATGAGCTGGGCAAGAGCTATGTGACGAGCACGACGCACCACGAAAAGCTGTGGCCGCGCATCGAGGGCGGCGGTGGCGGCGGCTGCCCAGTGCTGACGTTCGCGATCACGCGCAAGGTCTACGTCGATGACGGACAGGAAGCGCTCGAGCAGTCGCGCCACGACAAGCAAGCACTGAAGAAGCGCAAGACCCGTGTGCCGCTCGGTGCCGGTTCCGGGGAAGACAACGGCGACAGCTAGTCAGAGTCCGGCGCGAGCTGATCAAGCTGTCGCCGCTCGGCCGCGGAATTGTGGCTGTACGTGGCCCAGGTCGGCTCGTATGCGTCGTCGGCCTGATTGCCCCACACAAGCCACCCGCGCCGGGCGCCGCGTGCAAACAGTTCCAGGCGCGGCGCAAAGCTACAGGTTTCGATGATCCGGTAGAGCTCGTCCGGTTTGCGCGAGTGCTCGCGCTTGCGAGTGCCGATGTAGTTCACCTGCCGGCGCCCCGGCGCCAATGTGCGAGCGTTCCTGCCGCGCACGCCGAACAACACCAGTTCAGTGACGTTGCGGAAGTAGAACCCGACGCCGCGCCCGTCACTGCCGCCGTCCTTACGCAACTTGTGCCAGACGATATTGGACTTGTACTGAAAGCCCCACGCTTCCATGACGCGCAGGCCGTCCGGCAGCAGGGCATTCGGCACCCACAGGTACAGGTGCGAGGCGCTGGCGGCAAGCTTTGCGACCGGCAGAGCCATGATCGCGGCGGTGGTCAGGGTACCGTAACGGGACAGTCGCCGATGCTCGGGTGCCATCTTCCCGGTGCGGTTCACGAATCGCCAAGGTGGGTCTGCCAGGATCGTTCCGAAGGCTCGCTTACCGACTGCTTCGAGGAGATCGGTAGCGATAGGCGTGCTCTCAAGCATGGGCGGCGACTGTGGCAAAAAGCTGCGCGGCAGGCAATCGATATAAGTGCCGCGTTAGCTGCGTACCACGTGCGTACCAATTTTTAGTAGCGCGCCCGACTGGATTCGAACCAGCGACCTGCAGCTTCGGAGGCTGCCACTCTATCCAACTGAGCTACGGGCGCGTGGGGCGGGCGATCATACGCGTCGGCGCCGGGAGCGTCTATTTACGAGGCAGGCGGCCGTACGGCTATACTTCGCGGCCTGATCGGCGCGTCCGCAAGCGCTTGACATGAGCAAGCAGGATACCCACTTCTTCAACGTTTTCAGCCTGGTGATCGGCCTGCTGGTGGCGGTCGCGGTCGGGCTGTTCGCGCTGGCGCGCATCGTCGCCAGCCGCACGCAGGACCTGCAGGTGCTCACCGAAGCCGACTACAGCAGGAACGTGGATGCGCGCATCCACCCGCTCGCGCAGGAGGCCATCGCCGGGCGGGACAATTCAGCCCTCGCCATCCAGACGGCGCAGGGCGCGGCGGCGGGCACGGCAGTCGCCGCCGCCATGCCGAAGAACGGGACCGAGCTGTTCGAGCAGACCTGCAGCGCCTGCCACGGACAGGGCATCGCCGGGGCGCCCAGGGCCGGGGACAAGGCCGCCTGGGCTGCGCGCATCGCCGAGGGCAAGCCCATGCTCTACGAGCACGCGCTCAAGGGCTACCAGGGCAAGGCCGGGGTGATGCCCCCGAAGGGCGGCCGCATGGATGCGCCCGACGAGCTCGTCAAGCAGGCGGTCGATCACCTGGTGCAGATGGCGCAGTAGCGCCGCCGTCCCGATCCAGACAGCGCAACATCACCGCCTCGCCCAGATGCGCGGCGCTGATGCCCGCGGCGCCGTCGAGATCGGCAATGGTGCGCGCGAGCCTCAGCACCCGCTGGCGCGCCCGGCCCGAGAGTCCCCGCCCCTGCATCGTCGCCTCGAGCAGCCGCTTCCCGGCCTCGTCCACTACGCACCAGCGTTGCACGCCGGCGTCCGTGAGGCGCGCATTGCAGCGCTGCTGGCGTTCGAGCTGCACCGCGCGCGCGCCGGCGACGCGCGCGGCGGCGGTCGGCGTGCTATGCCCGCCACCCATGGCAGCATCGAAATCGGACGCCGCGACCCGCGGCACCTCCACGTGCATGTCCAGCCGGTCGAGCAGGGGAGCGGAAACGCGGCCGCGATAGCGGTGCACCTCGGCCGGTGTGCAGCGGCACCCGCCCGATGGATCCCCGAGCCGCCCGCACGGGCAGGGGTTCATCGCGGCAATCAGCTGAAACGCCGCCGGGTACTGGGTCTGCACCGCGGCCCGTGACACGGCCACGACACCCGTCTCGAGCGGCTCGCGCAGCGCCTCGAGCACCGCGCGCTCGAACTCCGGCAGCTCGTCCAGAAACAGCACGCCGTGATGCGCGAGACTGATCTCGCCGGGACGCGCGCGGGCACCGCCACCGACCAACGCCGCCACCGAGGCGGTGTGATGCGGGGCGCGGAACGGCCGTTGCCCGAGGCACTGCGGCGTGAAGCCTGCGGCGCTCACCGCGGCGACCGCGGCCACTTCCAGCGCCTCGGCATGCGTCAGGGGCGGCAGCAGTCCCGGCAAGCGCTGCGCCAGCATGCTCTTGCCCGAGCCGGGCGGACCGATCATGAGCAGGCTGTGGCCCCCGGCCGCCGCGATGATGAGCGCACGCTTGGCCTGCAGCTGCCCGCACACATCGGCCAGATCCAGCGACACACCGCGCCCCGGCCCTGCATCCGCGCGCCCCACGCGGCGCTGCGGCGGCGGGCAGGGCGAGAGCGGCGCAGCGCCGGTGAGATGCGCACACACCTCGAGGAGATGACCCGCAGCGCGCACCTGCGCCGGCGCCACCGCGCAGGCCTCCGCGGCATTGGCGCACGGCACCACGAGCTCGTGCCCGTGCCGCGCGGCGTGCGCCGCCGCGAGCAACAGGCCGCGCACGGGCTTGAGCTCTCCGGTGAGACCCAGCTCGCCGTAGAACTCGCGCGCCACGCGAGTCCCGCGGGTGTCAGCCGGCGCGCGAATCTGACCGGAGGCCAGCAGAATTCCGAGCGCGATCGGCAGATCGAAGCGACCGCCCTCCTTGGGCAGATCCGCGGGTGCGAGACTCACCGTGATGCGGCCGGCGGGGAATTCGAAGTGCGAGTTGAGCAGCGCCGCGCGCACCCGCTCCTTGCTCTCCTTCACCACCATGGCGGGGAGGCCCACGATGCAGAAGACCGGCAGGCCGCTCGCGAGGCTCACTTCGACGTGCACCAGCGGCGCGTGCAGTCCCACCTGCGCACGGCAGGCCACCCGAGCCACGGCCATGAAAGCCCGAGCGCGGTGCGCCTCAGGCGCGCGGCGCTAGGCCGGCGGCCCCGGCGCGTTGCCGGCGGCGGCGGACCCGCCGCCCTCCAGGGCCGCGAGCCGCGCCTCGAGCGCTTCGAGCCGTGCCCGCGTGCGCTCGAGCACGCGCGTCTGGGCGTCGAACTCGTCCCGGCTCACCAGGTCGAGCTTGCTCAGGCGCTCGCGCAGCACGGCGCGGAAGTTGCTCTCGAGGTCCTGCTGCATGCTGCGCAGCGCCGGCGGCACGCGCTCGAGCAGACGGCGGGCGATCTCATCGATACGGAATGAATCCATGGGTCTCCTCATCCTGCCCCGAATTGAGGCACGGGCTTATGCGGCAGCTCCCAAACGGTGCAGCGCGCCGCGATCCGCGCTGCGCATCTGCGGAAACTGCGCCGAAATGCGTGATGGCACGGAATCTGCACTCCATCTGCGCGCGTCATTAGCTTACGCGCCACCGGTCGCGGGCGCAGCGGCTGTTTGTCATGCGATCGACCTGATACGGCCTCGAGTGAAAGCGGGAGAGACCATGCCCACCCTGCCAAAGACGGCCGCAACCTTGAGCCGATCGCTGGGTGTGCTCGCGACACTCGCGCCGGCGCTCACCTGGGCAGCCGACGCCCCCGTGCCGAACAAGGGCGACACCGCCTGGATGCTCACCGCCACGGCGTTGGTGCTGCTGATGTCGGTGCCGGCGCTGGCGCTGTTCTACGGCGGTCTGGTGCGCACCAAGAACATGCTGTCGGTGCTGATGCAGGTGTTCGTGGGCTTCGCGCTGATCAGCGTGCTGTGGTGCGTCTACGGCTATTCGCTGGCCTTCACCCAGGGTAACCCGATCTTCGGCGGATTCAGCCGCCTGTTCCTCAGCGGTACCTTCGACTCCGCCACGCAGAGCTTCTCCATGGCGGCGACGTTCAGCAAGCACACGCCGTTGTACGAGCTGGTGTACGTCGCGTTCCAGGCGACCTTCGCCGCGATCACCTGCTGCCTGATCCTCGGCTCGGTCGTGGAGCGCATGAAGTTCTCCGCCGTGCTGCTGTTCCTCGTCATCTGGTTCACCTTCAGTTACTGCCCGGTCGCGCACATGGTGTGGTACTGGCCGGGGCCCGATGCCTACACGTCCGCGGACCAGGCCGCGGCGGTGACCGCCACCGCCGGCCTCATCTGGCAATGGGGCGCGCTCGACTTCGCCGGCGGCACGGTCGTGCACATCAACGCCGGCGTCGCCGGCCTGGTGGGCGCGTTCGTGCTCGGCCGGCGCGTCGGCCTGGGCAGGGAGCCCATGGCGCCGCACAGCCTGACCATGACCATGATCGGCGCCTCGCTCCTGTGGTTCGGCTGGTTCGGCTTCAATGCCGGCTCGGCGCTGGAGGCGAACGGCTCCGCCGCACTCGCCTTCATGAACACCTATCTCGCCACCGCCTGCGCGGTGCTGTCGTGGATAACGGGCGAATGGATCGTGAAGGGCAAACCCTCGATGCTGGGCGCGGCCTCGGGGGCGGTCGCGGGCCTGGTCGCGATCACCCCGGCCGCCGGCAATGTCGGCATCCCCGGCGCGTTCGCGATCGGCCTGGGGGTGGGGGTGGTGTGCCTGTGGGGTGTGACGGGACTGAAGCGCCTCATCAAGGCGGACGACTCGCTCGATGTCTTCGGCGTGCACGCCATCGGCGGCATTTTCGGCGCGCTGATGACCGGAGTTTTCAACGCCCCCTCCCTCGGCGGCCCCGGCTCCACGCTCGACTGGGTCAAGGGCACGAGCGGCTACCCCGGCATCTGGAAGCAATTCATCATTCAGCTGCAGGCGGTGTGCCTGGTGTTCGTGTGGACCGCGGTGGTGGCCTTCATCGCCTTCTACATCGTCAAGCGCCTGGTCGGTCTGCGGGTCCCCGAGGAAGAGGAGCGCGAGGGGCTCGACATCACCTCCCACGGCGAGCGGGCCTATGATCTGTGAGCGTGCCCCTGGCGGTCGGGGGCGGGTTGTCGCTATGGTGTGACCCTCGGCGGGCTAAGCCTGCGGCAGGTGTGACGGAGTTCAAGGGTCGCGCCGGCCGCCAGCGCCATACTGGCCGGCGGGAGGCTCTTTTTATGTCTTTTATCTCGCGACTGCTACCCATCACCGCCCTGATTCTGGCCGGAGCGCTCACCGTCGCCCGGGCCGACGTCTATCGCTGGATCGATGATCACGGCGTGCCGCATTACAGCGATGAGTGGGTGCCGGGATCGGTGGTCGTCAAGACGGTCAAGCCGCACCCCTCGAGCTTCACTTCCACAGCGCACACCGCAGAGCATCGGAGCCTTGCGAGCTCGAGCGACCGCGCCTCCACGGAGCTCAACGATCAGGCCAACGCCCGGGCGGTGCAGCAGGACGTGACCAAGACGCGCGAAGTACAGTGCAAGGCGGCGAAGGACCGCTACATGAAGTCCGTCCAGTCGCGCCGCGTCTTCAAGGTGAACAAGGACGGCGCGCGCGAGTACCTCTCGGACGACGCGGCCGACGCCTATCGCGCGGAGGCGCGCAAGGAGGTGCTGGACCTGTGCGGCAGCGTGCCCGCTTTCACTCCCGACCAGCCGGTCCCCGAGCCTCAGCCCGCACCCGAGCCGAAGGTCAATCCCGCCGAGGCGACTTCGCCCTGACCCCCCGCCTCCCGGGCCCCCGGTGAGGAGCTATAGTGAGGCCCGCGGCCGCTCCGGCCGCACGGGCGCGGTGAGCCAATGCGCGTAGGTTTCGTCGGTCTCGGCGCCATGGGTATGCACATGGCGCGCAATCTGCACCGTGCGGGCATGCTGGCCGCAGTCTGGAACCGCAGCGCCGCGAAGGCGCGCACGCTGGCGTCCGAGCTCAACGTGGCGGCTCCCGCGACGCTCGAGCAGCTGGCCGCCGGCACCGATGCAGTGGTGTCGTGCGTGTCGGCCGATGCGGACGTGCTCGAGGTGGCGCGCGGCCTGGCGCCGGGAATGAAGTCCGGCGCGCTGCTGCTCGACTGCTCCACCATCGGCGCCGAGAGCGCCCGCCAGGCGGCGGCCCTCCTCGCCCCGCGCGGGGTGGAATTCCTCGATTGTCCGGTGAGCGGCGGCGTCGAGGGCGCGCGCGACGCCCGGCTTGCCATCATGGCCGGCGGCACCCCCGCGGGCTTCGAGCGGGCCCTGCCGATCCTCAGCGTACTCGGCCGCACCATCACGCACTTCGGCCCCACCGGCAGTGGCCAGGCCGCCAAGGCCACCAACCAGATCATGTGCGCGGGCATCATCGAGGCGGTCGCGGAAGCGATGGCGTTCGCGCGCGCGCAGGGGTTGCCGCTCGAGAAACTGATCGACACCCTCGGCCAGGGCGCGGGCTCGAGCTGGTACTTCGTGCATCGCGCGCCCAACATGGTGCGCGGCTCCTACCCGCCCGGCTTCCGGGTGCGTCTGCACGAGAAGGATCTCGGCATCTGCCGGGACATGGCGGCGCGCTTCGGCGTCGCCCTGCCCCTCGTGGAGCGCATGCTCGCCGAGTACGCGGAGCTCGTGGCGCGCGGCTACGGCGATGAGGACATCTCGGCCACCTACCGCCTCAAGGCCGAGCTGTTCGAGCGCACCAACATCATGGGTGCGCCGGCCCGCGGCACATGAACACCGACTCCGGCCCCGAGCACGCATTCTACCTGCCGGACTTCTGCACCTCGCGCGCCACGCTCGCCATCGTGCTCATCGTCGAGCTCACCGCGTTCGTGCTCACGCTCGCGCGCCAGAGCCTGACGGTCGACTTCTGGACCGACCTGGTGCGCACCTCGATGTTCCTGCTGTGGATCGGACTGGCAGGCGCAGCCCTGCTGTGCGCCCTGCGCGCGCCGCTGGCGCGCTCCACGGCGGCGGTGGGCTCGGCGGCGGTGCTGGCGCTCATCACCGCGGTGGTGGCCACGGTGTCGGTGTGCGCGTACCTGATCGGGCGCACGCAGATGGTCATCGACGCCGGGGGCGCGGCATTGTTCCCCCAGTCCGCGGGCAACTTCGCACTCCGCAACGTGTGGATCGGGCTGGTCGTGACCGGGCTGGCGCTGCGCTATTTCTACGTGGCCCACGAGTGGCGCCGCAGCGTCGAGCTGCGCGCCGCCGCGCGCGTGCACGCGCTGCAGGCGCGCATCCGGCCGCACTTCCTCTTCAACAGCATGAACACCATCGCCGCGCTCACGCGCAGCAACCCCGCGCGCGCGGAAAGTGCGGTGCAGGACCTGGCGGACCTGTTCCGCGCCACGCTCAGCGACAAGCGCGACACCATCACGCTGGCGGAGGAGCTCGAGGTCGCGCGCACCTATCAGCGCATGGAGCAGCTGCGCCTGGGAGGGCGGCTGCAGGTGGAGTGGAAGACCGACCCGCTGCCCGCCAATGCGCTGGTGCCGCATCTCATGATCCAGCCGCTGCTCGAGAACGCGATCTACCACGGCATCGAGCCGCGCGCCGAGGGCGGCACGGTGACCATTACCGGCGAAGTCGGCGGCGGGCTCGTGACCATCGTGGTGCGCAACCCGCTCGACCCGAGTCCCGGCGAGCGCGAGGGCAACCGCCTGGCGCTCGCCAACATCCGCGAGCGCCTGAGCCTCGTGTACGGGGAGCGGGCGCTCATGAAATCGGGGCGCTTCGACGCGGAGTACATCGTGACGCTGAGATTCCCGCTCATCGAGCAGCCCGCCGGCACCGCCTCCGCGCACAGCGCCTGAGCGCATGGGCGCCGCGGTCAAACTGAGAGTGCTCATCGTCGACGACGAGCCGCCGGCGCGCGAGCGGCTGCGGAGCCTGCTCGCCGAGATCGCCGACGTCGAAGTGGTCGGCGAGGCCGTGAACGGGCACGAGGCCCTCAAGGAAAGCCACGACCTCGCCCCCGACGTGGTGCTGCTGGACGTGCGCATGCCGGGCATGGACGGGCTCGAGGCGGCGCGGCACCTCAATGTGCTGGAAGAGCCGCCGGCGGTGATCTTCACCACCGCCTATGACAGTTACGCGGTCGAGGCTTTCGATGCGCATGCCGTCGGATACCTGCTGAAACCGGTGCGCAAGGAGCAGCTGGCCGCTTCCCTCGCCCGCGCCGGCCGCCTGACGCGCGCGCAGCTGCAAAGACTCGCGGCCGCCGGCGAGGAGCGGCGCAGCCACCTCGCCGCGCGCCACCGCGAGGGTTTGAGGCTCATCCCCATCGAAGAGGTGCAGTACTTCCTCGCCGATCAGAAATACACCACCGTCCGACACGTGAACGGCGAGGATCTGATCGAGGATTCGCTGCGGCTGCTGGAGAGCGAATTTGGCGCGGCGTTCGTGCGCATCCACCGCAACGCGCTGGTGGCCGTGAAATACCTCGAGCGCATCGAGCGCAGCGCCGACGGCCAGTACTTCGTGCGGCTGCGTGGTTGCGAGGCGCCGCTGCAGGTGAGCCGGCGCATGGCGGGGGAGCTCAAGGAGCGGTTCAGGATCTGAGCGCGTCGGGCGCGCCGCGGCACGCCCGACGCCGCACATCACTACTCACCGCTACGGCAGATCCGGAAAACCGTGCCAGTGCCCGGAATCTGAGGCAGCGGCCCATCAGCCGCGTTCCTGACCTTGGTGTCCGGCCCGCTCTGGCCCGGATCGCGCACCGCACCCCAGTCCACGACCCAGGCGCAACCGTCCGGCCCGAACCGTAAATCGGTCGGGCGATTCAAGCCGTGCGCACCGGTGATGAAGGCCTGATCAGCGGTGTTGTTCTTGGCGAAGCGCGAGATGTTGAGCGACACCAGTCCATCTTCCGAGTCGAGGAAGTTGACCACCTTGACTTCGTGACCAACCTCGTCCGAACCGCTGTTGGCAGCCGAGAACCCGAGATCGCCCTCGAGTATGTACAGCAGCGCGCCGCTGTGAACCGAGCCCGAGACGAAGGAGTCGGGCACGAAGTCGATGCCTGTAAACGAAGAGTCCGCCGCCTCGAGGAAAAGCGGCGCCGTGACCGGCTGTGGGGGATGATCCAGGACGTTGCGGAGCGGAACGTCCTCGCTCAGGATCTTCGCCAAGCTCGCCGGCGTGCAGTGACTCGGCGGATTGGTGGCGTCGAAGACGCACAAATCGTCGCTGGGCCCGCCGACCGGGTCGAACACGTGCTGGGCGCTCGCGAGGAAGCCGTACCGATCGGGCCAGCCGTGATAGTCCGGCGTGCCGTCGTCGTTCTGACGGGCAATATGCATCGCGTCCGGGGCTCCGTTCGAAGGCCGCGCACCGCGCTCGTCGGGACCGTTCTCTCCGACCACAAGAGCGCCCTTGAGCACGTGATTCTGGGGGGCGAAGCGCAGCGCGAATCCGTTGCGATAGCCCCACGAGTACGGCTGGATGGTGCTGGACGGATCGCTTGCGTCCAGGCGCGCGCGCAGGATCGCTCCGTCGCAGACGCCCTTATACGTGGCGCCGGTGAAGGCCTTCACCGTGGCTCCAGGCTGCGCGACACCGAAGGGGGAGTAACCGCTGCTCTTCACACCGTTGCCCGAGTCGAACACGTTCTGGCTCAGCACGATGTCCTGGCAGGGGATGTCGGGCTGATTCTGACCGCCGCCGTTGTCCAGTCCGACCACGCCACTGTTGGTCGTGGACCCCTGTGACCAGTAGATCCATCCGCCCTTGAACGCGAACTCCTCGGTCGGGTGATCGCCCGTCGGCAGGCTCGAGATGAAGGGCGTGACCGCGCCGCTTTGCGGATCGATGATCACGATGCGCGAGCTGTTGTTCTGTCCGTTGTGCGTATGGGTCGCCTGGTTCGAATCCGAGCCGAACAGCCGCCCCCCTTGCAGGCCGTTCTCGAAGGCGATGTCGACCGCCGGACCGTGCGGCTGGAGCACATTGTTCCCGCCAGTCGGGGTCGTCGCGTCGGTCGGCTTGCCGAGCGTGCGCAGAAGCCGTCCGCTGCTGCTGAAGACCCTGATGTCCGGTGTGAACGGGTTGGCCCGCCCCGGAAACGTCTGCTGGAAGACTGCTTCGTCATTGCAGTTGTTTCCAGCCGGCAGACCGTGCCCGGACTCCAGGACATAGACCTCGAAGGTGCCTTCGCTCGTTGCACGGAAGGCGATGCCGGTCGGGAAATTGAGCCCCGCGGCAAAGACACTGACTACATAGCCGGACGGGACGCTGATGTCCTGACCATGGCCCGGGTCGTACAAGGCTGTTTCAGCCGGGCACAGTGGATTGGCGACGACCGCCGCGTTGACCGTCAGCGGAAGCATACACGCAAATGCGAGGACCAGCCGGATGCCGACAACACAATCGCCCCTTGTGAACGGAGATTCCCGTCGTCGGTTCGAACAAGAAGTGAACCGCCTCATGTTTCCTCCCTGCTTGTGCGAGTTTTTTGCGGGCGTCTCGACGGCGGTCAGTATCCCCGCGTACGGTGTCAGGTCAATGGGGACTTCGACCCAGTCCGTGGCTTGGGTCAGAGGATGTAGCGGCTCAGGTCCTCGTCCTGCACCAGCTTCCCCAAGTGATCGTCGACGTACTTCGCGTCGATGGTCACGGAGCCCCGGCCGTCGGGCTTGCCGTTCTGCTCCGCCGCCTCGTAGGAGACCGTCTCCAGCAGGCGCTCCATGACGGTGTGCAGGCGCCGCGCACCGATGTTCTCGGTGCGCTCGTTGACCTGAAACGCGATCTCGGCGATGCGCCGCACGCCATCGGGCCTGAACTCGACCTGCACGCCCTCGGTCGCCATCAGCGCCTTGTACTGCGTCGTGAGCGAAGCATCAGGCTCGGTGAGGATGCGCACGAAGTCCCCCACCTTCAGCGAGTCGAGCTCCACGCGGATCGGCAACCGGCCCTGCAGTTCCGGGATCAGGTCCGAGGGCTTGGAAAGGCTGAAGGCGCCGGAGGCGATGAACAGCACGTGGTCGGTCTTCACCGGGCCATACTTGGTCGCCACCGTCGAGCCTTCGACCAGGGGCAGCAGGTCGCGCTGCACGCCCTCGCGCGAGACGTCCGCGCCGAGGGTCTCCTGGCGGCGCGTCACCTTGTCGATCTCGTCGATGAACACGATGCCGTTCTGCTCGGCATTGGCGAGCGCCCGGATCTTGAGCTCGTCCTCGTTGATGAGCTTGCCGGCCTCCTCGTCGGTGAGCAGCTTGAGCGCCTCGCGCACCTTCACCTTGCGGGTGCGGGTGCGGTTGCCCCCCAGGTTCTGGAACATCGACTGCAGCTGCTGCTGCATCTCCTCCATGCCCGGAGGCGCCATGATCTCCACGCCCATCGGCAGGACGCGCAGCTCGATCTCGATCTCGCGGTCGTCGAGCTCGTGCTCACGCAGCATCTTGCGGAATTTCTGGCGTGTCTCCCCGTCGCGCGCCGGCGCGGGCTCGTCGGTGGAGAAGCCCATCATGCGCGGCTTGGGCAGCAGGGTGTCCAGCACGCGCTCTTCGGCGGCATCCAGCGCCCGCTCGCGCACCTTGGCCATCTCCTGCTCGCGCGTGATTTTCACGGCGACGTCCGCCAGCTCCTTGACGATGGAGTCGACGTCGCGGCCGACATAACCGACCTCGGTGAACTTGGTGGCCTCCACCTTCACGAACGGCGCGTTGGCGAGCTTCGCCAGACGCCGCGCGATCTCGGTCTTGCCGACGCCGGTCGGGCCGATCATGAGAATGTTCTTGGGCGTGATTTCCTGCCGCAGGGGCTCGCCGACCTGCATGCGGCGCCAGCGGTTGCGCAGCGCGATGGCCACGGCGCGCTTGGCGGCATCCTGGCCCACGATGTGCTTATCGAGCTCCTGGACGATCTGCCGGGGCGTCAGGGATGACATGATGCTCAGGCCCCCGCGCCCTGGGCGCGTTTCAATTCCTCGATGGCGACGTTGCGGTTGGTGTAGATGCAGATATCGGCGGCGATATTCAGCGCGCGCTCCACGATGCTGCGCGCGTCCAGAGTGGAGCCCTCCAGCAGCGCGCGCGCGGCGGCCAGCGCGAACTGCCCGCCGGAGCCGATCGCGGCCACGTCGTAATCGGGCTCGATCACGTCCCCGTTGCCGGAGATCACCAGCAGCTTGTCCGGATCCCCCACCAGCAGCAGCGCTTCCAGACGCCGCAGGTAGCGGTCCGAGCGCCAGTCCTTGGCGAGCTCGATCGCAGCGCGCGTGAGGTTGCCGTACTTCTCGAGCTTGCCTTCGAAGCGCTCGAACAGCGTGAAGGCATCGGCGGTGCCGCCGGCAAAACCGGCGAGCACCCGGTCGTTGGCGAGCCGACGCACCTTGCGGGCGTTGCCCTTCATGACGGTATTGCCGAGGGTGACTTGGCCATCGCCGCCCAGCGCCAGCATGCCGTTACGGCGCACGCCGAGGATAGTCGTGCCGTGAGGATTGAAGCCTGACTTGTCGCTCATGGGTTTGTGTAGCATTGCGCGCCGGCGGTGAGAGCAGCGCAGCATCTCGCGTACGTGATTTCGGGCCCCGCTCAGGCCTTCCGGCGCGCCCGCGGATGGGTTGCGTCGTAGATGCGGGCGAGGTGCTGGAAATCAAGATGAGTGTAGATCTGGGTGGTCGAGATATCGGCGTGACCCAGCAGTTCCTGCACGCCGCGCAACTGGCCGCTGGATTCCAGCAGGTGAGACGCGAACGAATGCCGGAACAGGTGCGGGTGCACGTGCATCCCAAGACCCTGGCGCCGCGCCCAGTAGGCCACCCGGGCCTGCACGGCGCGCGGCCCCAGACGAACGCCCGAGCGGCCGACGAACAGCGCCGCCTCGTGCGCCTTCGCCATACCCGCCCGCGCCTTGAGCCACAGCCTGAGCGCCTCCGCCGCGGCGCGCCCGACCGGAACGATGCGCGCCTTCCTGCCCTTGCCGAGCACCTGCACCATCCGATCCTTGAGATCCAGGCTCGTGACATCAAGTCCCACCAGCTCCCCCAGGCGCAGGCCCGAGGAATACAAGAGCTCCATGATCGCCCGGTCACGCGTGCTCAGCCCGTCGCCGGCGGGGATCTGCAGAAGCCGCGCCATCTGGTCCGCATCGAGGGTTTGCGGCAGGCGCCGCGCGGCCCTGGGAGCGCTCACGTCGTGGGCGGGATTGCGCGTGACCCGCTCGCTGCGCCCCCGCCGGCCAGCGGCCGGCGCCGAGCTCGCGCCCGGGCCGCCATTGCGGCCTTCGCGCAGCAGGAACTCGTAGAAGCTGCGCACCGCGGACAGGCGGCGCTGGATGCTGCGCGGCGCAAGGCCCGCGGCGTGAGAGTGCGCGGCGAAGGTGCGCACGTGCTGACTGTCGAGCGCGCTCCAGTCGCTGAGACCCGAGCGATCACAGAACTTCACCAGCGCCGCCAGATCGCGCGCGTAGCTGCTATCGGTGTGCGCGGACAGGCGCCGCTCGGAGCTCATGTAACGCCGGAATCGGGCGATCCACTCGAGCGCCGCGGCAGTCATGATCCGTGCGCCCGGGGCCTCAGCGCTGCGTGGGGCTCAACGAAGCGGCGATCAACTCCGCCATGCGGGCGAGAAATTCGGTGCTCATGGCGGGGTGAAAGCGGTCGCGGTCGGCGCTGCCGAGCGCGAGCAGGCCCACCGAGCCCTTGTCCCCGAGCGGCACCAGCGCCACCGAGGCCATTTCCAGCCCCTCGGGCCCGAACAGGAACTCGCGCTGCGAGTCGCGCGCCTGGCCGCAGCGCGGCTTGCCGCTGCTGAACAGCGATTCAAAGGACTTGAGGCTCGGGTCGCTGGCCGGCACGGTGCGCACGAAGCGCGGTGACGCGGCGGGAGCGGACGGTTCCCCGATCAGTACCAGAGCCGCGTGGAAGGCGTCGAAGTCCTCGCGCAGCCCCGCTTCGATGCGCGCCACGGCCTGCTCACGCGGCACGGCGCCCAGGAGCCGGCGCGTGAAGCGGTGCAGTCGCTCCGAGATGGCGTCGTTCGCGCGGGCCACCCGCACCAGTTCGGCGAGCTTGTTCTCCACAGCCGCCTGCTTCTCGCGCAACACCGCGATCTGGCGCTCGACCAGCGAGATGGTCGTGCCGCCGCGCGCGTGCGGCAACCTCAGCCGTGCCAGCACCGCCTGGTGGCGCTCGAAGAAATCAGGATTGCGCTGCAGATAGGCCGCAATGGACTCCTCTTCGGTCTCTGCCGCGGTAAGTCCGCGAGCCTCTCGTGTAGTCATGGCGCTCTAGACCTCGACGTGACCTGCGAATGATATTTCTGTGGGACCGGTCAGCCAGATGTGTTCCCGCGGACCCGCCCAGTTTACGCGCAACTCGCCGCCGCGCACGCTCACTCGCACTTGCGCGTCGAGCAGACCGCGCCGGCGCCCCACCGCGACCGCCGCGCAGGCTCCGGTGCCGCAGCCGGGAGTCTCGCCGGCGCCGCGCTCGTACACGCGCAGGCGCACCTCGCCGCGCGCCACGATCTCGAGAAAGCCCGCGTTCACGCGTTTTGGGAAGCGCGGATGGCGCTCGATCTGGGGGCCGAGCGTCGCCACGGGCGCCGCCTCGACCGAGGCCACGGTGATGAGCGCGTGCGGATTGCCTATCGAGACCGCGCCGATATCGAGGGTGCGCCCGGCGACCTCCAGCGGGTAGCTGTCCGCCTCACGCGGGGCTTCGAAGGGCAGTGAACGGGGGTCGAAGTCAGGTACGCCCATGTCGACCGATACCTCATGCCCGGCCTCGATGCGCGCGCGCACGAGCCCGGCAGGACTGTCGAGGGTGAGCGCGCCGTTGCTGCTGGCGCCGCGGTGGTGCAGGAGCGCGGCAATGCAACGCGCGCCGTTGCCGCATTGCTCGACCTCGTCGCCGTCGGAGTTGAAAATCCGGTAGAACACCGCCGCCGCGGCGCGCCGCGGCCGCTCCAGCACCAGCGCCTGGTCAAAGCCGATGCCGGTGCGCCGATCCGCGAGACTGCGCAGCAGCTCGGGCCGCAGCACAGACTGGTCGGCGGGCGCATCGAACACGACAAAATCGTTGCCCACCCCGTGCATCTTCGTGAAATCGATGCGCATTGCGCCGGAGCATAACGCAAAACACCGCGTGCGCGGACCACGCTGATCGGCCCGGGGACCGGGCGCGCAAACGGCGCCGTGCGCGCCGCTTACGACTCACGCAGCGCCGCACGCTCCTTGAAGATGCACAGGTCCATCACCGTGAAGATCCCGGCCTGCACCGCTCGCTCGGCGGCTGCCTGGTCGACCACACCTTCCTGCAGCCACAGCGCCGGGAGCTCGAGGCGAATGCAGTCGCTGACGATCCCCGCGACGTGCTCGGGACGGCGGAACACGTCGACGATGTCGACCCGCTCGCTGCCACCCAGTACTTGCGGCAGTTGATCCAGCGAGGGCACCGCCGGCTCGCCCAGGATGATCTGTGTGGAGGGCGTCACGGGAATGATGCGGTAGCCGAAGCGCTGCAGGGCACGCGCGACGCCGTGGCTCGGGCGGGCGCGATCGGCCGAGAGCCCCACGACCGCGATGGTGTGCGCGGCGCGCAGCAGCCGTGCGATCTCCTCCGCCGGGGGGTTCACGAACATGGCATCTCCTTGGCCTGCGCGTCCTTAAGCGTCTAGTCTAACCCTCCTTGTGACGGCGCGGCCGTGCGGCCGGATGAGGAGGAGCGCGACACTTGAGCCCGGAAGAACACAGCGTACGCATCGAGCCGCACGGGCGCACGCTGCGCGTGACGCCGGGGCAGCCGATCCTGCAAGCCGCGCTCAGCGCCGGGCTCAACCTGCCGCACAGTTGCAAGTCCGGCCACTGCGGCTCGTGCCGGGCACGACTGCTGGCCGGCGCGATTCACTACCCTGACGGCCCCCCGCTCGGCATCACGGCCGAAGAAGTGGGCCGCGGCGACATTCTCCTGTGCCAGGCGCGCGCGGACTCGGACCTCACCGTGCGGGCGCGCCTCATCGCCAGCGTCGCGGATGTGGAGATCAAGACGCTGCCGTGCCGGATTGCGCGCCTGACCCCGCTCGCGCCCGACGTGATGCAGTTGTGGCTGCGACTGCCGGCGGTGGAGCGCCTGCGCTTCCATCCCGGGCAATACCTGGATGTGCTGCTGGAGAACGGCCGGCGCCGCAGCTTCTCCATCGCCAGCCCGCCGCACGACAGTGAGGCTCTGGAGCTGCACGTGCGGCGGGTCAACGGTGGAGGATTCAGCGAGCGGCTGTTCGGGGCCGCCGCGGGTGTGGGTTCCCTCGGCACGGGCGCGTTGCTGAGGATCGAGGGACCCATCGGGCAGTTCAGCTATCGCGAGGGCCTGGGCCCGGTGCTGATGGTGGCCGGCGGTACGGGCTTCGCGCCGCTGAAGTCGATGCTGCGCCATATGCTGGAAACGGGCATCCGGCGCGACCTCCACCTCTACTGGGGCGCGCGTCACACGCAGGACGTGTACGAGGAAGCGCTGGTGCTCGAGTGGGTGCGGCGGCATCCGCAACTCAAGTTCACCGCGGTATTGTCCGAGGCCTCCGCGGCCGAAGCTGCGCATCATCGCGCCGGCTGGGTGCATGAGGCCGTGCTCGCGGACTATCCGGAGCTGGCGCGCTTCGAGGTGTACGCCGCCGGCCCGCCCGCGATGATCGAAGCGATGCGCACACACTTCCCGCGGCACGGATTGTCCACGGAGCGCCTGTACTTCGACTCATTCGACTACGCACCGGATGCCAGGCCGCCGCCTGCGGCGTCGTAGATCTCATCGGCGATCCAGTAGAACGCCAGGACGGCCGCGCGGCCTGCTATTCTTTCAAGCATGAGGGGGGCGTGACTGTGATCCACGCGGCCATCACCGGCTGGGGCAAGTGCCTGCCGCCGGCGGTGCTCAGCAATCACGATCTCTCGGGCCTGCTCGACACCAGCGACGAATGGATCGTCAGCCGCACCGGAATTCGCGAGCGGCGCATTTCCCACGTGGGACTCGAGGAGCTCGCCTACGTGGCCGCGGCGCGCGCGCTCGCTGCCGCCGGAATCACCGGCAGCAGCATCGAGCTCGTCGTGTTCGGCACCTGCAGTCACGAGGACCAGGTGCCGAACATGGCCTCAGGCATCCAGGTGCGCATCGGCGCACAGGCCGCGGCGGCCTTCGACATCAACACCGCCTGCACCAGTTTTCTCTACGGGCTGTCCGCCGCCACCGCGCTGATCCGCACGCAGGTGGTGCGCAACGCCCTGGTGATCGGCGCGGAGCTCATCTCGCCCTTCATGGACTGGAGCGACCGCGATGTCGCGGTGCTGTTCGGCGATGGCGCGGCGGCGGTGGTGCTCGAGGCCAGCGATCGCGAGGAAGGCGTACTCGCCGAGAAGCTCGGCTGCTACGGGGATGCGCGCGAGATCCTGCGCGTGCAGGGCATGGGCGGGCGCTATGCCAACCGCGGCGTGCTCTACGGCATCACCCGCTGGCAGTTCGAGGGGCAGGAGATCTTCAAGCGCGCCGTGCAGGGCATGAGCAGTGCCTGTGAGGACACGCTCACGCGGCTGAACTTCGGGCCTCAGGACGTCGACCTTCTGGTGCCGCACCAGGCGAACCTGCGCATCATCGAGGCGGTCGCGAAGCGCGCGCTCGTGCCGATGGAACGGGTGTACGTGAACATCGAGCGCTACGGCAACATGTCGGCGGCCACCGTGCCGGTCGCCCTGTGCGAGGCGCTGGAGGAGCGGCGGGTGCGCCCGGGGGCGCTGCTGCTGATGCCGGGGTTCGGCGGGGGCCTGAGTTACTGCGCGCACCTCGTGCGCTGGGGCAGCCGCACGACGCCCTTGAAATCAAGTGCGGTGGAGTTGCCGCCGAACGAGCGACCGGCGCTGCAAATCATCCGCGAGTGCCTGGAGCGCAAGACACGTCCGTCGAAGGCCGCTCCCGGCACGCCGTTCGCCTAGCCGGTGCAGGCAGGAGTCATCCCGCGCCCGCCTGCGCCTGCCGGATGCGCTCGTGCCATTGACGCACATCGTGCGTGGACTGCAACTCACGGGGCAGGCCGTCGATGAGCCGGGCGGCCTCGCGCAAGTTCGCCGCGCCCGTCTTCGGGTCACTGAGCGCCTCGGCATACAACGCGCCAGCCAGCTCCAGCGGCAGCCACTGATCGCCGTGATTCCTGGCCGCGAGGTCGTGGTAGAACCTGAGCACCGGGCCGATGGTTCGAGCGGCTTCGCTCAGCCGCCCCTGACGGGCCTGCGCCATCGCGATCCAGGTGGAGCACTGAGCCCGACGGCGTCGATCGTCGGTAGCCTCGGCGCCCCCGGCCTGGCTTGCTTCCAGGGCCTTGGCCTCTGAGCGCTCCGCGGCCGCAAAGTCGCCCAGCTGATACTCTGCCCGGCCCTCGAGCATGTAGGCGAAATGCAGGCTGAGGTATTTGGAGAACTCCTGCTCCCCGCCGTGCGGCGTCGCCGCCTGCAACTCACTCACAGCGTCCGCGGCCATGCGCCGGGCGGCGAGCACATCGTCGCGCTCGAATGCCACCCAGGCTTGCCCGTTCTTGCCGATGGCATCGACAAGGACCACCGCCATGCTCCCCGGTGGCTCGCTGTGGCGCAGCTTCGCGAGGAAGGACGCGCCCGCGGCGAGGGTCGCCGCCGCCGCCGCGGCCTCGCCGAGCTGTGCCTGGCGGATGGCCGTGAGCACCATGGTGGCGGAGCGGTTGATGTCGAAGATGGCGCCCCCGGCGCTTGCACGACCGACGTAGTCAAGTTGCTTCAGATAAAAGGGCACGGCCTCGCGCAGGTGCCCGGCCGCCCACAGGGAGTCCCCCAGTTGCCCCTCCGCGACGGCGAAATTGTTGAGGCTCTGGATGTTGTTGGGATCGAGTCTCAGGAGCGTGAGCTGCACCTGCTCCTGGCGCAGACCCACGCGCATCGCGGCCTTGGGATCCAGCTCGTCCGTCGCCACCGACACGAGAACGCCGGCGAGGATCCCCTGCGCATGCAGGGCGAGGCGGTAGCCCGGGCGCCGCTCGAGCACCTGGTCGGCCAGCGCCATGCAGTCCTCACCCATGCGCCGCGCCTCGTCATAACGGCCGAGGGACTCAAGAGCCTGTACTGCCCAGGAGCAGGCCTCCGCATAGTACGCCCCCATGTCGAGGTCGCTCAGGCTGCGCGCACCGAGATCCGTGGCGATGCGCATGACCTCTCGCTCCGTGCGAACGGCGTCCTCATACCCGTTCGCGCTCGCCTGCTGCATGAAGCCGATCCGGACGAGGATGTCGACGTAGGCGCGCCGCGCCGTCACCGAGGCGTTAGGCGCTACCGCGAGCGACCGCAGGAGCGCGGCGGCCCGTTGGCCTGTCGGCAGGTCCGCGGCGTCATTACGACTCTCGAGTACCCGGGCTTGCGCGCCGTAGGCGAGCGCGAGCGCAACGGTGGTGGCCTCGGAACGATCACCCGCCTCGCGCAGCCGGTCAAGCAGCTGCACGGCCTCCACGGCATTGGCGCCGGCGACATCCAGGTCGCCCAGCGCGCGCAGGGCGCGGGCGTGGTGAACGAGCGCAAGCGCGCCGTTGCGGATGGTCTCTGTCCCCTTGAGCGCCGGGGGCAGGCCGTGGAAGTAGTCGATCTGGCGCTGCGAGAATTCCGCCAACACTTCGAGCCGCCCAAAGCTCTCGAGCTCCCGCCCGAAGTCATCGCTCAAGTACCCGAGCAGATGCTCGGCGTTGCCGCGTGCCTGCTCAGCCGCGGCGCGCGTCTCCTGGGCCACCCGCTCGGCGCGGTGCGCCCGCTGACTGCTGAAGTAAGCCAATACCGCTGCGCCGAGCGCCGCGACCGCCAATACCGTGCAGGCACCCGCAATCTGCCGCGCCCGTGCCGCTGCGCGCCGCGCGGTGAGCTCGCGCGAGCGCTGCTCGGCGAGCAGCCGCTCGGTGGCCTCGCGCGCCTCGCGCTCGTGGCGCTGATCGCGACTTGACTTGACGACATCGCACAGCACGTCGTGCGTGAGCTCGACGCGTCGGATGTCGAGACGCTCCTCGATGCGCAGCAGGCGGCGGTTGACCAGCAGCGCGAGCGTGTCCGCCCCGGCGCCGGCTTCCGCAAACCGGCTCAACAGGCGCTCTTCGGCGACGTTTTCGCGAAAGCCGGAAACGGTCAGCAGATCGTCCTCGATGATGTGACGCACCGCGGGCGGCTGGTCGGCGAGGGCGCGCTCGTAGAAATTGGTGAGAATCGTGGCATGCGAGCCAGCCAGCAGATCAAGAGAGATCTCGCTGCGGCCCTGCGCGATGCGCGCGTCATTCAACTCCCGACAGATGAGGCTCAGGAGCGAGGGCTCAACCTCCGCATTGGCGAGCTCCGCCCCGCCGGCGACGAAGCGCACGATCGCGGCGGCCACCTCGTCCGACACCAACTTCCTGCCCGGTTGCAGCACGGCCGCGAGCGCCTGGGTGCCGGTCATGGGCGCGAGCCGCAGGCGGTTCTGCGTGATGCTGGGGATTTCATTCTTCAGGCCTTCGAGCGGCGCCAGATAGTCCTCGCGCAGCGCGATCAGCACGCGATAGTCGCTGCGCGCGAAATCAAAGCGGCCGGCCGCGGACTCATCTTCGTCGAACTTCGCCTCGAGCGCCTTGGGCGGGCGGTTCTCGACCAGGTCCGCAAGCTCGGCGATGAAGCGCGCCGCGCGGGCGCGGCCGAATTCATCGCTCTGGGCGAGAGTGAAGATCTCCTCGAACTGATCGAAGATCAAGAACGGAATCAGGGTCGCGCCGGACTCGTCG